>Ga0065711_1007833_pt1 | contig 22508 bp, 12 predicted proteins | sample Hoacrofraction12_FD_59098 | JGI IMG/M metagenome (GOLD analysis project Ga0065711, IMG submission 59098) | Hoatzin crop microbial communities from Cojedes, Venezuela - Epithelial fraction 12 v2 (version 2) | ecosystem: Host-associated > Birds > Digestive system > Esophagus > Crop | place... | reverse complement strand
GGCGGCGCGGGGCTCGCCCTTGGCTCTGCTTCGGTCCGGGCGGCCGGGCCTGGGGCCAGGGGCTCGCCGCGGCGCGCCGGCTCCCTCCCGAGCGGCATGAAGGGCGGCTTCAGCATCTCCTCGGTGCCGTTAGCGGAGAAGGCGCTGGCTTGGTCCATGGCGAAAACGATCGCCTCATCCGAGGGAACGGGGACCTCGGGAGAAGTGGGAGGGAGCAGCGGGGAGAAACTTTTGGGAGAAGCGTCTAGTTTTGCCTCTCCTCTCCTGCTCGTATTTATTTTTGGAGTACTCCAGTAGGTTAATGCGTTTCCAGGAAAGTCAGCAGAGAGGAGACGCCGCAGATGCTGTTGGCGTGTTTGTCCTCTTTGAACTACGCTGAGTGAGAGCAGCCGGGCGCTCGCAGGAGGTGTCCGCTCCCCGGCAGCGTTTCGGGAGCTGGGACCTGCCCCGGCAGCCGAGGCTGCGGGCGCTCCCGGGACGCGGGAGCTGCAGCCCGGGTGTAGGCGCCCTGCCCGCCCTCGCCTTGCAGCCGGGCGGGGGTCGGGCGCTGGGAACGGGGGGTCCCTGCGGCGGGGGGTTGGGTGCCGGGTGCCAGGGGCCGTCGCGCTCTGCAGCCGCGGCCGGGGGGCTTTGCTCAGAGGGCGCACGGGGGGAGAGTTCCTCTGACATCTGGTGTAGTTTTGTAACTGAACTTCCCCGCTGTAACTGGCGGTTTGTTGTTTGAAGCGGCATTCGTGATACTCCTGGATGCTTCAAAGATAGGCCAGTTACAAGTTTGTCCAAACGTGGCAGAATCAGTAGAAAGAATGTGACTTTCACTCAGGCCTGCAGAATGTACTTTAGGATATATTCAGCTATCTAGCTAAGGTCAAACCTCTAAATAAAGATATGATCTGGGATTTTTCTGTTTCTCCTTTTGGGTAAGTTGTGCAATGTGTTGTAGGTCATATCTTGATAGTCAGGCAATGCAGCGAGACGCAATAGTTTATGTGATAAGTGAGGATCAGAAAGGGGCATAACGGATTCTGTCTTGCGGTATAGTGTCATCTCTGGGTACCTGAACTCCAGGCAACCTGCTCTGTAGTTTCCTCTTTCTATCAGTAGTTTCAGTGTCAGTGGTCTTACTGTGATGGGATTCAAAAAGAAGCAGCAGTAGAAGTGTCAAGAAGATAAGGGTACATTGCCTGCTAAGTTATTTGAAGTCTTACTTTTATTCTTTGCAGAAATCCTATAGCTGCTTTGCAGTAATGCCAAGTTAAGGTTACGTTTGTTTACTACGTGAAACAGTCTGTGTCCCACCTCTTCACTGTTTTACTAACATTTCTCTTTAAGTCAAAGCAATCACCAGTGATTCATTAATGTGTGCACCCTTAATAAAGATACCTGTCATATATGAATTAGGGACATTAGTCAGGCTTTTAGTCTGTGGATTTCTTGAATGAGACGTGGAGGATGAATTCTAAATTTTGCCTAGTTTATAAATATACCTCTGAGGAGTTTTACTTCAGGATGTTAGCACACTACTCTTGATGTGAGTCCTCAAAGCACTGGCCAGATGCTTCTGTGTTTGGAAATGACAGTTCTGCATAGATTCTTGGGCTGAGAGTTCCTGGCTGGAATGATCTTTATTGGGCTCCAGCATCCTTTGCTTCGCCAAAGGGGGAGGCCTTCTGGATCCAGCTTCCTATGCTTAAAAAAAAAGGTCAATGGTTTGTGTCTTATACCACCTGACTCCTCCCTCAGTGTAATTCAGTCTGCGCCCCTTGGTTACAAAGCACAGACAGCAGGCATCTACGTTACAGTAACAAATTACTATTCCCCAACAGTACTTTGCAGCAGTGTGTAGGAGAGAAAAAGCTGGGCAATAAAATCTTTATATGTTTTTGTAACTTTTGTTCTCCTTTATAATTACAAAACACCTTTAGTGTGCTGCAACAAGGTTAATTACTCCATTATCATTTTTTCTGCATAGTTTATCAATGATATTGCTGTAAATTAGAGTAGCATGACCTTGAATGCACCATGTGACTGTAGCTGCTTCTTCAATGCTGCCTAGGGATGAAGTCAGAGAGAGAAATGTGGAGGTAGGACATGACTATTTATAACGTGATCCTGAAGAGGCTGTTAGTATTTCTCTTGTTTGAAAGTTTTGGTAATTCAGCAGTGAAAATTCACTTGTAGATGAAATCAGGGAATGGCTAATTGAGTTTACAGGAATTAGTTTAACTGTTTTGAAGTATAGAAAATAAAGGTGCTTTCATGATTTTTCATTAAGTTGTATTTGATTAAATACCCCCCCCCTTCAAAATAAGGAGTGAAATACTTCATCTTTTATTATGAGGTGAAGTACTTCTTTAACAAAGTATGATGGAATATTGCTGTTTTAAGTGAGCTGAACATCTTGAGCTAAAAATATTAACTTAGGAAAAACAATCATATAATGTAGGAGTTGCTGTATATCATCAGGAGGAGTAAATATCATGAGAAGCTAATTAGCAGTTCCACGATATGATCCGACATAGAACTCTCCTAAGTATGAGACCCAGTAAATAATGTTTTCATGCAGGAAATTATTGCCTGGTTTTGCATGGGGAGAAGAGATCGTAAGAACCATTATTATTATTTTTTAATCTTGTAAGAGTCCACAGAGAAATATTCCTTGGAGACTATTTCCTGTTTGGGTTTTTTTGTTAGGTTTTTTTTTTGTGAGTCACTTACTGTGCTACTGTTGGCAGAATCACAGAGGTTCTCTTAAAACACATGGGGTGAAGTCTTAGCCCAGATGAAGTCAATGACAAAGCTGCCCTTAACATCAAATGAAGATAGCAGGATATCCTCTGAAGTCCTATGTTTTTTTGGATATATACGCTTTCAGTGGGAGTATTTTTGTGCAGCAGTCAAATTAGTCGGGTGTATTTGCAAATGTTGCGCATTCTGACCTGCTCTGGTTATTAAGAGAAGAACCTTACTGTTTCTGCAAGAAATACTTCTGAATCTCAAATGTGATCGTTTTTACATGCAGAACAGTTTAGATGAAGTACTATCTTCTTCCCACAGTTCCCACAGATGTACAGATGCGTAGTTGTAAAAGTAGCAATGTGTTAAGGAAAGGCATCCTAATTTGGATAAGTAATCACACGGGGAAGAGTCACGTGAGGGGCAATGTTGTCTCCAGTTCCATTCTCTGTTCATCACTGCTGTCTCAGATCCTCAGTATCTTTCACCAGTAATTCCCGCCAGCAGGTGACACAGGTCCGTGATGTGCACAGACTCCAATACAGCTTTGGTTTTAGTTTGAAGGGTTGCAGGAACGGCCCACTCAGTTGTACTGCATAAATCAGCATCATTATTCTTTGCATAGAGTTATAAACTTCCACAGATGCCCTCAGCAGAATCCCAGTGAATGGTCTGAAAACATGGATTTCAGAACTCTGGAGCACTGCAGCAGATTTTGTCCTGGAGCTGCTGGCTGATGTATCTCTTCCTGAACGAAAATGACTTGGACATACCAAGTAACCAGGTGATCTGACTGAGCAATTTAATTTAGAAGTATTTAGTGGTATGACCATATGAAATATAAATAACATTGATACTTCATACTGACACTTTCTAAAGTCTTGAATTTGACTCTAAATTGTCAAACTTTAAGCTTCAACCCATTTTAGGTCCTTATGAAAAAAGGCATTTCGTACACATAGTGTAAGGAGGGACTTAAAACCAGTTTTACTTTCTTAGTCATAATTTACTTAACAGTAAGCGTATGCTAAGAAGTTTTGCTGACTGTTGATGGACTTGAGCATACTTGCAAGTGCTTTCCCAGTCAGGAGAAGATTTGGACCCTCACTAGGGTGGACACACGAGTGGCCGTGTTTGGGCAGACTGCAAGTCTGCATCCTCCACGTCCTCTTCCTGGTAGTGGCGACAGTGGTTTCCCAGCAAAGAGTGGAAGGACAGGACAGTACTGTCCCAGCACCCAGTGATTTGTGGCTCAGGGATTTAGTAGCCCTGTAGTGGCTTTGTTTTTTTTTTTCCTTAATGAGTTCATCCATGAGTTTTGCAATTAAAACCTAGCTTGCTGTTATTTTTGTTTTGTTTTCTTTTAAAGTCTGTGACAAGCCTTTCAACAGAGAAGTACAGGAATGTTTTGGTTTTCCAGTTTTTCCCTGCACATGTAGATATCATGTCAGCTGGTTAAAATGTTATTATTTTCCTACAGACTTTTTCATACACATATTCCTGTGTATAGTTATATTTTTTAAGATATTTCATTGGTTATTTAATTTCATCAATAATTTTCTTCTACGTTCATTAAAATACCCTGTGCATACAGATTGTCTTCTTGTGTTTTTTCTTACTGGGTATCAATATATACTGTCTTCCAAGATGTGAATGTTGAATAAAACTTTCTTTGCTAATATAAAGAAAAATATTTTACAATAGAAAGCTGCATGATTTTCCCAAATAAAAAAAAAAAAAACACGCACAAGGATGTTGCAAAAAAAAAACCCAAAGAACTATGAAAACCTGTGTGATTGCACTTCTGGTGTATAATGCAAAGATAGTCTTTGAAAAGAAACTGTACTTCAGACCTACTCCTTTTTCTTAACTTGTGCTACTGAGGATTTTACTAACTCCGGAAATTAAATTCAGAGTTCTCTTTTTACCATTACTTTATGTCATTCTGAACTTGTCCGTCTTAATTTAAAGACCATTGAAGCTGACTTCTGACTCATGTAGCCGGTGAGTTATTCTCCATCTCCTCCAGAGAGATTGTGATGTTTCATGTCAGGAACTCTTGGTGTTCACTGGCAATAGAATTATATTCATCAGTCTTTTTCCTTCTCTGAGAATTACAAATGTGCCATTAAAGGATGGGGCCATGACTTTGTTAGTGCATCATTTCCTTGAAGAAATGAAATAATTGAGAGTGCTCTGCTTGGTTCTGTAGAGTCTCATATGGTAAAGTTCATCTCACACCTGTCCATCTGTTGATACTGTTGACATCAAAGGAAAGTACTGGCATGAGAGGTAAAATTGCATCTGAATTATTTCATGCCTCCTCTAACCTCACCTGCATTAATTCAGCATTCCATGACAGATACGAATTCTGAGCTTTTGCTTTCAGTGTTCGTGATCTTCTCTTTGCTCCTTATAGATGAGGAGCTCCTTTCATGACTTGAAAGAGTTGGTAAATTATTCATCTATATTTTTTGTATACAAGAAGTGGTGTATACATGGAAAAAGTGCTCCTTCAGAAGAGATTTATGTGAGAAGGTGGTCATAACCATGATTTAGAAAGGGTGATGGAGAGAAAAGTGCTGCTGTAGTTGTAGAAGCAGATGTTTCTTGTTCTTCTCTTCCTCATAATGGTATAAACAAATAAAAAAAAAAAAGAAAACTCTTTTTTGCTGGAGAGCATCAAGGCAAGGGTCGAAGAACATAGTGCCGTTGCTTGACTGTGTTAACATTCTGGAAGTAATTTTTTTTCTTCCATACATATAATATGTGTTTATAAATATATGAGTTTACATATACATCTGTTGATCTGTTGTTGGTTTTGTTTTTTTTAGAGCTGTGGGTAGGACTTTTTACCTGTAGGTTGAGAGTGTGTAGACTTTGTGTAGTAGTGCTACACAGTAAGATAATATATAATGATATTTATGGGTTACAGTATTAATCTAGAATACTTTTCATACAAGTTTTGAGGCATATATATATATATGAATGATAGTTACAAGCAACCTGTTCACTCTGGTGGCCAAGCAGTGTGCAGTATGGCACAGTATTCTGCAGGAGGAAATAAAATGATCATAAACTTTAGAAGAAGATTGACTAGATGCCTACCCAAGCAGGTGCAGTCTACAGCATGGAGTTTGAAGGTACTGATTTCAGCAGCAAAGTGCCTATCTTTGGTTTTTGTTGCTGAATGTCATTGCAATGCTGGCCTTAACTGAGTTTTCTACAATCACACGGACTGTGATCCCAACAGTATCTCTTCAGTACACCTAATTTGCTACAAATCAGTTTGCTTTAAAACTCATGGAAATCTACCCAGTATGAAGGTGTAATGGCCTCGCTGGCCATTTGTATAGCTTTCTCCCTGTAGGCTGAAGCTACTGCAGTGGAAAGTGGAATAGCAGACAGAAGCAAGAGAAGAGGGAGAGAGCAAGGGCTTTAACAAGAAGGAACTTTATCTAGCATTTCCAAACCAAGCAAAAATTCTCATTGGTAATTGATAATCTCTAAAACAGTACTTTTCTTATGGTTTACAGTTCTTTTAACATTAGCCTAAAAAGTCTCCTTTATTTAAACCTCCAATCCATAATTTGTACTTTTCACGAGAAGCTTAGTTGACAGAAGGCTGTTGTTTGTGTATATCTGCCATGTATTTACCCTTTTTACAGTGTGTAAACGAACGACAAATGCATTATTTCTGAACTCTCAGTCAGCACAATTGCTGGGATCCAGACAGCTTAATCAAAAAGTGTGTTGCTGTCAACATGACACTTCCAGGTGTCTTCTCATTCATATATAGGTTATGATTAGTAATATATGAATAATGCTGTTTCACTCTGCTTATCAGCTTCAGATGTTTCTCCTGGATGTCTTTGATTATTTCCACAATGCATGAACTCAAGATGAAGGAAAGTAAGACACGGAACAAAGTGGAGAAAGTGAAATGTGAAAGAGAAAGTCCCAGGGAAGAAAATCAGAGATTATTAACCTATGATATTACTGGGTTTAAAAATCACATGTTCCGTCAAATTCAAGAGAGACTGTACAGCTCTGGTGAGATTCTCCAGTGCAGGGAAAATCGGCATAGGGAATGTGCATTTCCTGGTTCTGTCTTAGTTCCTCAGAGTATGTGGAAATCTCATGCTGGGCTAAAGCTGACCCTCTAAAATACCCACAACTGACTCATTCCAATGAAGAAAATGTATTTCTTCTTTAACTGAAATCCTGAGTTGTTCTAAATGCATCTATGTTTCTGTCCGAAGTTCTCACCAAAGTAGAGTAAAACAATGGTGCCCCCGAGAAATGGGGGAGAAACATGTATTTGTGTTGGATGACACATATTTGTGTAGGATGACTTTTGTAAGTGTGTGACAGCCCTACAAAAAATGGAGATTTGCCAGGTAGTGTTTAGTTGCCATCATGCCAGAACAGCATGCTGGGTCCCTTGCTGCTGAGGCGGCACCTTGACCTCCCTGGCTCACTTTCTGCATCCTCCCTCTGTGGTACCAAGCCGTTGTGGTGTCATTGACCTTCAGAAGTCGTGCTGGCCCACAAGCACTAAGTAATTCTGTGCCTTTCTTTTCAGACCTCTGACCTCGGGAAGCAAGGGTTACAGTTAAGGTGTTCAAGACCATGTGAAAATGGAATTAAAAAACAAGCATGCATGTGTTTTATGGTTTGCAGAAAAAACAGAGTGGCTATGTCCACTACCAGAAAAAATCCATAGGTGAAATAATGCCTCCTTACATTTCTATATCACATTTTTCTGTCTGTCTTGGATCATCCTTAGTTCAGATTAGTGTACTTCAAGGAGCTCCCGCATATTCCTTTTCTTTCTTACAAACCATGAAGCCCTACCTGCCACCAAAGTCCTTCTTTCTTGTCTGCTCCACAGGTTTTCTACTACTGAAGCATCTTTGTTCACTGCTTCCTGTGTCCCTGGAATTCCCCTTGACCCTTTCGAGTAGTGCATCTTTCAGGTCGGGTATTAGCACCAACTAGTTTGTTCTGCCAGTAAGGTGTTTCTACCTCTATGCCTGAATTTACTTCAGAAAGCATGCAGAAACTTGTTTTGACCCAGAATTTGGCATTCCATGATTCCAGATCATTCCTGTTCTGATGGGAGCAAGCCTGGTATGACAGTCTCCCATTGTCCCTGATCTGGGAGATATATGACACAGCCTTGACAATGTATGGTAGTCCCTATAGCCAGTGATGGCAGCCATTTCATTGAATTACCCAGAATTATGAAATTGTTCACAGAGTCCCCAGATTATCATACGGGGTGCCAGAGTTTTCCATTGGAAGTCTGCTAGGTCAGACACTGAGGACAAAATCGAGGTGGCTTGCTATCTGCAGGGTCACAGTGAGTTAGTTTGTTTGTTTTTAAAAACTCAGAAAAAATATCATGTCCTTAGTATGCAGGAAAAAGAAACGTACTAGAAATAGATTCACTATTAATAGCAGAACAACTGGAAAATAGTAGTAGGACTATAATGAGCAAAATTTGCCACACTGTATGCTAGCAAGTAAATTGTGTACCTGTGCTAATGCAGCATTAGTATTCCAGAGTGGAAATACCTCCTGGAAACAGGTACAAGTCATCTTTTATTACTTACCTATTGAATCTTGGTATCTTCATATCTCACATTGTCCTTGCATTTGTCAAAATGAAATGTGGAATATGATTTGTTAAATTGCACATTTTATGGTGTTGTTTTTTTTTTAAATAAATAAAAAAAATTCTTCCAGCTTTGTTTTCTTCATGGCAATCATGAATTAATTTGCATAATTCTAATCAAATATATCCACTTCACAAAGCCACACCTAATTCATGCTACAGAAGCTGAAAAGGAAACAAAATTAGGGCATCCAGTCATTCCTGGACATCCGTTTTATAAGTAAGTTCTTACAACGCACACATTTTTTGTTTGCTTGATTTTAAACGCGGACTGACAAGTGGGGAATGGCCCTATTTGTACCCCATATGAGTTATACTGAATAGTTTCTAACGCGTTGCATTCACATGGCTGGTTCTTTAAACAGTATGAAATGAAATGACTGTGTTAGTTTCTTTACTAATTTTCTTATTTTCTTACTAATTCCTTTGTGCTAATTCTGCGTTAATAAATGTCACATAAGCCTCTCTTACTTTTCCAAAATTGTAGGTAAGTATAAACAAGAATTAAGCTCACTATATTTTAATTCTCTGTCCTTGTATTTTAATAAGAACAGCCATTTATATTTCAAAGTGCTGCAGAGTCCTGTTGCAGACTGAATAAGCGAGTAGAGCGCCTAGGTGCTCCCGCCGTGGAAGCGCAATCCTTGGGTGGTGGCAAAGGCAAACTCTTGTAGCAGATTGAGGCAGGAGGGGAACACTTTCTTCATTTAAACTACCGCGTGCTTTGGTTAGGTAAAGTGTAATTACCCCCCAAATTTCCTGCTCGGCCACTACGCTGTTCTTTTGTGCAGCTCTCCTTGAAGCTCGGTTCCGCTGGGATGCCCTCTGCTCTTGGCAGTGTCAGGTGGCGTGCTGTGACTCCTGTTCATTACACTGACAGCCACTGGTTTCGCTGGTATTTCTGATTTCTCTTTCCATGTGGGTTTGTTACATCTGCTTGTTGTCTCATGCATAAAGTCTCAAACCTTGTGGTGAGAGGAACTTACTTTTTGTTACAGCAACTAGCACGACAATTTAAAGTTGGCAGTCTCTAGTTTCTATGGCAATGTAAGGAAGTGTTCACAATATATTCAGTTAGCCATAATGACTTTCTTGGTAATAGTTATTGGAAATATTCTGTATCATTTTAGCGTAGGATTTGTAACTCAAATTGACAGTATTTCAATCTTGGTGATAGAGGCTGTAAAGTAAATGAAAGTTGAGCAATATGATTTAAGAGAAAATACCTAGTTCTGACTGATGCAGAGCCTCTATCATTGGTAGCGCTGGTCTGTTGTCTCATGGTCTTTCCATTACAGCTACTGCTAGTGACGCCTGTGCAAAAAACCTTAGCTATACTGTATATGGAGAATAAATTTCCCTAAGAATTTAGTTTTTCTTTTTATCTGCTCCATTTACTTGTGGAAGAACATTTTCTGCCTGTAAACTTCTAGAAGAATTACTGGAATTTCTGATAAGCCAGTAAAAAGAGCACGTTCAACACTCACTCTATTTGGTCATTTTCCAGTAAAAATAGCGTAAAAGATTTCAAGAAAAGAATGCATCACAGCACTGGAGGTTTTGTTGGGAAAATAAATTTAAGACGTTGGGTTTTCTTAATTAAAATTAAAAGTCAGTAATTGAAATATTAATTAAAAGGTCTTCTGGATTCATGCTTATGTTAAGTTTTTATGTTATGCTTGTGGTACTTATGTGCTGTATGTATGCTCTTCAGAACAGATGAACTAATAAAATTTAAAAATGTCTCCTTTAAATATGTGTGAAATATTGTAGGGGTTTGTGTACAGTTAATCTGACTTGCAGAAGTATAACAGCTGCTTTGCCTTTACAGGGATTCATGTCCGTGTGTGTGTTTTAAGGGTAATAAAATTAATGTTTCTGAATATAAAAGTTGGAGAAACTGAAGGGGTTTTTTTTTTTTTTTTTCATATTTGAGAAAGCATGTCCTGCATGTGACCAGAGCAGTTATCAGTTTCTCTTAGGAAATGTAGCAGATCCAACTGGGGTCCAATGATGTTCTTTCAGGTCAATATTAAGTAGATTTCTAGTAAGTAGTAAGCAACTTTCTCAGCAGTTGCTGTAGGAACTGGTTGCAGTGAGCTGCAGAATTCCTCCCTCCGCATCTGCACGTTGTTGGCCAGCCAGCGAGGAGGAGGCTGCCGGGAAAGAGCTTTGGAGCCGAGACAGTAAAACAGAAGTCTTCACATGTATCCCTCTAGACACTAATATTACTCTTGTTATTAAACTATCTGAATAGCTTCCAGATTCTAAAAATCCTTTACAAAAAGATCTTGTTCAGACTCCCCCAGCAGGGAGGTACCTTTGGTGTCCTCACCAAGCTCCGTGACTTTGAGTGTGGGAAGGGAAGCTGGGACTGTGTAAAAACTTCCTCGCAGCTTTGGTCTCCTGATCTGGGCTGTGAGATATTGTTCTTAAAAACTCTTGGGAAATTGCCGAGTTTCACAATTGTAATGATTATGTTTTCATCATGTGTGCTGTCTTTTTATGTTTTTGGTGTTTTTTTGTTTGTTTGTTTGTTATTTAAAGCCTGTCCAGCTTTTTAGAAAGAAAGGATCTGTCTAAATATGTATGGTTTACCGATAGAACTGGCACTGGATTTCTCCAATGTAATAGCCTAGTTTTTTCTTTTTATTCTTTAAAAAATTAATCTTTTAAAACACAACTGATATTATTAGTCTATCAAAACAACTGAAATCAGATCCCGTGGAGACAGATACTACGAGCTGGCAGGGAGAAACAGTTGCTACCCCAAAGGGTGTATAAAGGCTAATTAGGCACAGCGGATAGGTAGGAAGAGACAGAACCGCACGGTGGTGAACTGACTTGCCAAAAATCTCGGATCAATCAATAACAGAGTGAGAAACCCTGCAATGTAATTTAAAAGTCTGTGCAAGCAGTACTGCGTCCAAGTAAAGGCACACAAACTGGAAAAAAAACCCTCTCCTGTTCAATGAGAATTTCTATTGATTGCTTGAGTAAAATATTTTTGCAGGTATTTATTTTAAATTCCATGACAAATCTCGTGTAAAGCAGAAGCTTTGCCAATAACAAAGAAGCATGAGCGTGCAAAGGTCTGTACAGAGGAAAGAGTGTGATGGAGTGTTGTCTCCTAAAATAAAATGCATTTTAGAAATATACTGGAGGTGGTGAAGTGTAGGAAACCAAAATAATATACATTTATATATTTTAATGAGATATCTGTGTTTGTTTGCAGTGTTACTTGGTCATATAGGTACATCAATCGCACTATATGAGGCATTTATTAAAATTCTTCTGGCCTATTAAAGATGCTCCCTGATGAGTGGCAAATTATAAATAATTTATGTGGGTTTTTGGGGGGGTGTTTTTTTTTTTTTCCCTTTTCATTTTGTTTTAAATAACTCCTCATTTGTTTTAGAAATATGAGAAGCCTTAAAAAACGTTACCACAGGCAAAGTTTGGCTTGCTAAGTGACACATACAAAATACTGATTAAAAACCCAGCGGGAACCTCGCACTTTTCACAATGCTGAGGAACTTCAGATCGGCTTCGCTGGATGGTGGCTTCTTGGAGAGCCCTGATGTTGCCATCTTTTGACCCAAACTGGGTGGGGTTGTTGGCACAATCCTAGATTTAGCCCAGTTTGCAAAAAGTTACAGCTAGGGTTTAGGGTTGTCAGATGACATCCCTCCAAATTACTGAGGAATCGCAGAGAAGCGAGACTGTCCTGATGTTATGAGGACATCTGGTAATCCTAGGCAGGGCTCTGTAAGGCCATCTCAGTTGCAGTTACACCGAAGGTGGTACTTTGTGGCTCTGTGCGACTGTCCCCCTGTGGGGAGCTGTCGGTCCCTCTTTGTGCTTTCGCCTGCTGCTCTTTGGCACTGGTTTCTCATTTCTGACTGGAAACTCTTCCCCCCTGCTCCCCTGGGAGAGGCTGGTGTGAAAAAAAGGGTGGGGGGACTCCTGAGCACTTACCCGCTCTGAGGTATGTCTGCTTGAGCTGCTGGAGTACGTTTCATGGTGAGGAACCTCTAGAACGTGTCCACATCCTCCTCCTTCAGTGCCTGGGGCTGGAAAATGATGATTAAAGAGATGATCAGTGAGAGATCAGAGTGGGATTTTGCCTTGTACAAGCAACAAGACATAGGTCTTGCTGAATCCACCCTCCTTTTTCAGGAGAAAGTAGTTGCGTAACACTAACGACGACATCCAGCTGAGGTTCTGCCACCCTATTTTTAATCCTCTTTTATGTACCACAATACTTGTAGGTTCTTTAGATGAAACTGGCACAAGCCAGTGCAGCACATCATGGACATCTGGACTGATGAAAAAACTCACGTCACCTTTTGACAACCATGTAGTACTGTTCACTGTACAGCACCCTTCGTTATGTAGTTAGTCCGATAGGACTTTGGTCGTGAAGTTGATCATGAGCACGCTGTTGCCCTGCATTTGCATTACTAATTCATCAAGGCTTTCTACAGATGCAGTCATTTGTAGGGTTAAGGACAAAGGAAACCTTGAAAAGCCGATGTTTCTGTCCTGGATAAGGGCCGCTGGTTTGCGGTGCGTGGTGATACTACGCAACAATTTGGTGCAGAAATTGTGTAATGTTCCGTGCAGCCAGTATCACCAGGGAATAAGTGAGGTGAGCTGGACTCTGTCTCAGGCACTGGAGTTAGGAGTCCATACTCCTGTAAAGCAAAGGTCCAAGCTGTACTTGATGGAATAGCACTGGGATCATTCTCCTCCCAGGACCATCACTACTAGTTCTTTCTTCGCTGTGCTAAATTCAGCTAGCGATCGGGCTGTTCAGGCATGCCGGCTGTCCTCATAGCAGGAGATGAAAATACCTGTGTTTGAGGGGTGCCAGGGTCATCCTGAACTGGAGAATACGGAGTTTTTTCTTGTGCGTGTGTGTGTCTCCCACTGTTATCAGGAGGATGGGATAGCTGAAGCTGCAACCACAGCCCAGAAGAGAGGAGTGAGTAGTGGATGGCTTGCTGGGTGTTAGGGGACCTGAGCTTTCCCTCTGGGAAAGTCATGTGGGGCACCGTAAAGCTGTCCCTGAAGGCACGCTAGTGAGCAGGTAACCTGAATGGGCTCCTAATCTGACCTGGAGACCGTCCTGTGGAGAGGTCTGTGCGGTGATCTCCAGGGACGCTTGGTGCAGGACTACACTTGGGCAGGAATTCCTCAACTAACATTTGAAAGATTTCCTTCTTTCTCCTGTGTTTTATTTTTTACAAGAGCAAAATGAAACCAAATGCCAACCCTTCATTATTTTTTTTGAAAGCAGAATCCTTGTTTTATGACCAGTCTTTCTCAGCTTAGTTATTTCTGTCTAACTCGAGAGCAAGTGCTCCCTGCCATGCATGACACGGGTCATGCACTGTGAGAAGAGTGCCATCCACTCACATCATCAACTAGTTGTAGCGAAGAGCCAACCACATCTCATTGGGTTTATCTTCTAAGGTCTGGTGAATCACAGAACTAGTGTGACATTGCTTGGAGTCAAAAGTTTATGCATGTTTGTTCATGTTTTGCCTGAAATAGTGTTGTGTGTCACTGCTAATAGGCAATTTCTGGGCAAATCCAGGAAAAGCCTGGCCTCTGTGTCTCTGTAGCCTTTTCTAATTTTTTTTTCCCCTTGGGCTGGCAGCTACAGATACTGCTGTCTCTTGAAAACAGCCTGCAGTTAGGGAGGGTGGGCCTGCAATGCGTGATTTACACAGGAGTTTTTCAGAGGAGCAGCAGAAAAGAGAGGGGAAAAAAACCCCAACCAAGATAGTTCACTCAGGTCTGCAAGCCAAGGATCTTTCTTTGTATTTTAGATTGATTTTTTCATATTTTTTTGTCATGAATTGCATATCTGTTGAATTTGCAGCAATTATTTTCTAAATCAAATGGTTAAATTTTGTTACAAAGTATAGCTGGCTTTACAAATACCCGATTTTTTTCTGACCCTTCCCACCCGCCCCCCCTTGCTGCTCTAACCCCCACACTGCAAGGGCTGCTTGTCTGCCCTGAATGCTTTGAACTTTATGTAAAACATATCTTCAAAAGTAATAGGGACCTGTAGCAGAGAGACTCCATCTTTAAGTCCTGTAGGGTATTTTACGCATTTAGGGCTTTGTATCAGAAACAAGAAAACCTTACGTTTGGAAAGTGAAATAATCAATTAATCTGATTAACAATATTATAGGTCATATAACTTTGGAATTTGGCTTTGAGGGGCTAGAAATTGCAGTTTTCTCAGCATAAATTGCAGGTGTTCTGTAGCTTTCAGGGCGAGATAGACATTTCTTACAACATCTGAGCGCAATGGAGCTGCCCGTACTGAGCAGCCCCGCGACCAGCATGGCTGGAAGTAGCTGTCATCCCCAGAGAAGCTTCACCAGCCTGCTGGACCCTGCTCCTAGTTCCTGGAGGAGCAGCCCAGTTCCAGTGCCATCCTAACATAATGCAACAGCTTCTGACTGCTCCAGCCCAGGTCATAACTACTTCCATCCATGTTTTTTTTATTAATCAGCTTGGAGATCTTCCTTCAGCTCGTTTTCCTTTCAAAAAAGTTCATCTGTTAATAATCAGCTGGGCATCATGTTTGCTTGCAAGGCACCTGCAACAACGCATAATTTCTGCTTCGCTTATGTCAAACAAGACAGCCAAGAATTACATCCTCATGCTGAGTTATGCCATACTGGTTGGAATTACGTTGGAAATGCATGAATTTCATGTGTCTTGCTGAGCTTTGCTTTATTTTCATGTGCCAATATCAACTATTCAGGGCAATTTCATATCAGTATTATCAAGTTCACAGAACAGTGTGGAATATTTTGTATTTGTCTTGTAGGAAGATTGCCAATCAACTGTTTGTAGATCTTACATTTCCATGTGTTAGAGCTGTGTTTTCAAGGTTTATAATTGAGTTTTGCTTACTAAAGCTGTCTGCAAGTGATGCCTGTAATTTTTTTCTGTCTTAGAGCTGTTTATGAAAGAAGGAAATTCTGGATTGTGTCTTGTTTTTCAGAAAGTATTTCTGTAATTGCTTATTATAAATGCGAAGGATAATCTGGCCAGCAAAGAAAAGTGAGGGAAGAGGAAAAAAATCAGGTAGGAGTGGAAGACAGTGCTGAGTAATTCCATCTCATTGCTTAACAGCCTACAAAGATTTATCAGTCTGCAGTGCTGGTGCTACTGCACGAGAATTTCCATCTTTTCAGATTATGTATCCTACCGTAGGACTCCTCAGTTGTTTTTTAAGAAGGAGAACACCTGACACAAGAGCTGGGAAGTTTCACTGGGAAATGGAGATGTCCTACCTTCAGAGCCCTGGCTCTGAGGCAGGGGAAGGGCTGTGCTGCAGCCTGCCTGGAAGATGGAAGAGACCTGGAGCTGGTACTCGAACTCTGGCTATGAGGGGGAAGGTACGAGCCTTTCATCCTAGGGGAGAAGGGAGGGAGGCTGCTCTCCCCAGGGAGTTGGTTCCAGCCCCCTGTGCTTGTGGAAACCATGGGAGACAGAGGGGAGCTGTGCTCTTAGCCCCGGGACACCTGCCCCCCGCCGTTCTTGCTGCCCATCTCCAGAGAAGAGCTTTGCTTACCTCTCCTCTCTCCTTTCCTCCGACATCCGACATCCCTTCCAGTTGTAGTGGCACCTAAAGAGGGATAATCTGCTGAGTGTTGCAGAGGAGTGCTGCCTGACCCGGCTCTGTCGCACGCACCCACCCGTCGCTGGAGCCCAGCGCCGAGGCTTTGGCTCAGCACCGAGCCCAGGGGCTTGCCCGCTGGTGGGCTTGGGGCTCGTTCCCGCTCCTTGGTTGAGTGTCCCACGGGCTGCGGGAGCGGGCAGATGCCAGTGCTCTGGGCAGGCTCCTCCGCAGCGCCTTGCGAGCCGGAATCCACGTGTGGGTGCTAACTGAAAAGTCTCGTCTTAACAGCTCATTAAAACTTGTTTGTTGGCCTTCATCGTGCAATATAGTTCAGCTCAGCAGACAGAATAAATGTACTCGGTCTAAAAAAATGTATGTACCTCCCAGTTTGTGAGAATCTGGGTAACAAAAACCTTTGGAGAAAGTGTATGTTTGATACATATTGGCTAATTCAAAGCAACACTAAGAATTTGATTTAAACCAACAGTATCAAGATTTTCCAAAGAAAACTCAAAATCTGGCTTTTCATCCAAGTTTTTTTAAGCACATTATGTGTGTAAAATACCCTCTTTTTGTTATTGTTTTCTGATTTAGGGTGTGCTTTTAAAATGTAATTAGCAGGAAAGATTCAGTTTTTCTGTACTATGTCAAAACAGATCCAGAGCAACTCCGCGATTCCATGTGTTGGGTCCTTACTGGTACATTGGAGTCTGTTCAGCATCGATCAGATAAACACTTTCCTGTATCCCAGTCTTCAGTCCTGTGGTTTGAAAGGAGTCATGTGCATAATCTCACTGTGTTTTAAAGGTGTTGGAGCTCTTAGCCCTTCTCATGTTTCTACTCTGTGTTAGGTACGTGTTTTATTCTGTAGCTCAAATGCCAGAATACTCAATATATGAAGTATTATGGTTTTGGTACCCATGGCACTTCATGAACAAAGAACGAAAAAAGCTTCCAGTCCTGAGGAGCTCAGTATTGATAAAGATGTTGTCTCAAGGAGTAAAGATATAACCGCCCTCCAGATAAACCTAAGAGAAAAAAGAGGGGAATTGAAAACTGAAGATAAAAAGGAAGGGAATTAAAAATAAAATTTTAAAGCATTCAGAAGAGAGTTGAGAGGCTCTATAGTTTAGAATCCGTATTAATGCATTACAGCTGATGTGATGCTTTAAAAACCTGCCAGTGGGGTTTAGCTGAGAGCTGGTGGAGACTGGGGCCACCTCTGTCACAGCTCCTGAGCCACCTGGCCGGGCGAAGGGACCCCGGGTGCTTCTGCTGGGGGTCGGCGCGGGCTGGTGGGGCGGCTGCCGCTGGAGGGGAGAGCCGTGCCGGAGCCGTCTCGGGGCTTGGGGTGCTGTCTGGGTAGATGGAGGAAGGGTGGAAGGTAGGCTGCCTGACCACTCCTAGCCACTGCCCAGACCAGTACATCCCTGTTTGAAATCCAGTTTTTACAGAGTTGTTTATATGCAGCTGTATATCCAAAGGGTTCTGAATATTACAGTCATGACAAAAGAACAGCGGTTCATGATGTATCTCATTTGATACCATGCTGAGATATGATAATGTCGGTATCACGTTCGTTACCTGTTTTAAAGTGACAAATCTATAGGTAGTTTCAGTATTTTCAATGATGTGTTTGAAATGTGCGGTGACGTAGATTTGAAGATATTTAAGTAGATTAGGTGATGGGCAAGCAGTCAGGAGATCTGGGCTCTGTCTGGTTCTCTAGAAACCTTAAATAAATTTTTTACTCTCTCTGCCTTAGTTCCCTGATGATAATAAAATCATACAGAGTATTAAACTAATAATGGGTCTGTTCGTCAGAAAGATGTTCTGATTGTAACTCAATTAATAGTGGTGCATATGTCTGCAATAGTAGTAAGGGTTGCATACTAATATGACTTAGAGACATGTAATTGCAAATTATTCAATATTGACCTGATCCTTGAAAACTAGACTCTGAAAAGTGAATCAGATCTTGTGTAAATAAGAGATACATTATGATGGTTTTTTTAGTTCAAGGGTGTATTTGTCTTTTTGTTTGTTTTCTCTGTATATAATGCACTGGGTCAAGACGTTTGCCGTGTCAGTTTTGAGACAATAATCAAGTCAGTGATCTTTTTTTACTGTATCTTTCTCCTTTATTTATTTATTTATTTATTTATTTTAGCTGCATGGCAAATACAGGCTTTTCCCTTAGCTGAGAAATGTCTTTTCTGCTGTTATTACTTTTCCAGAGGGATAGTTTCTCTTTGCTAGCTGGGAGAGGTAAGGAGGGTGCTCACTGACTGCGTTACCCTTCTTTCTCCAGGGTAGAACGTGTGCTGAAGGTTTTATTTAAGCATTTATTTAATACCTATGGCCAAATGTTTAGACTTGGGGGCAGTTCCAGACAATTTAATTCCTTACTTTCTAACAGAACTGTAGTAGTAGAAGTTAATGTTGTTTGTGATTATTATCTTAGCACTCAATTTTTCTCCTGAGGCTATGTGAACAGTTTGGAAGATATCTGGACAAAAATACATCTCTGTCTTGCTTTGTTATTCATCTTCTACATTTTTCTCATTCTGTGATTTGTCTGTTTTCTTTCTTTACGTAAGGAATCTACATTCTGATTTTTATTTCTTTTCCTTTCTGAGCTTATGAACTTCATTTTCATCCAAATTCGTACTTGTGGGCATTCTTCTGTTTGTTGTAGAGGCAGCATTGACAGTGAAGAGAGTTATAAAAATGCTGGTCTCATGTCAGTACTAAATGTAACTAGATTGTACTTTTGATCTCTGTTTGCTGGATTGTAATTGCCCAAATCCTACAGGCTGGTTGCAATATTTTGGTAAAATTTGGGAGTGCTAATTGCATGCAGGATAAGGAAAGAGAAATATAAGGCCCCACCTCACAACCAAGTTTTAATCTTGATTCCAAATGAAGATGGTTTTGAAAAGAAAAAGAAGTGTAAGTTACTCCTTTGATCTTTCTGTTTTATATTAAAGATAATAAATTTCAGCGTTTTTTCTGAAGATACCGATTCTTGTATGCACTTTCAAACTGTTTGGGGTTTGTTAGGTAGCTTGTTGGGTATTCTGGATTCCAGGACTGGAACTGTTTATTGTTCTCAGATGTCAGGTAAGGTAGGGTGTCTTCTTCTTCTGCCTCAGACTGATTTTACTTGATTTTACAAACTGTGGTTAGTTTATTTGGATAGTCTTGGAAAAACAATTTTGTTAAAGGAAAAGAATTCACCTGCCTGAACAAGTATAAGATGTAAATAGGCTGAAATAGATTTTTTCTATTTGGAGAATTTTACCTAGAGTTTGGGGACAAAATCTGCTGTTGGTTAAGACATCGTAAACCCTGATTAAATCTGCTGTGGAATTGCTCTGGATTCATTGAAAAAACTGAAAACACGATATGCTGCACTTGGTTGTTTGTATTTTAAGGTACTAGAGGCTCTCATTACTCCATTTACAGGGGCAATAGCTGAGTTTACCAAAGATAGGTATTTTCTACTTTTTTTTTTAATTTATCCCCCATAAGTTAGGTTGAATTCCCTATATTAGGTAAAAAGGACCAAAATATTTGGCTTTGATGAAAAGCAAACTATTATCCACCGGAACATTAACTTTCAGGCACTCCATATTTCTGTTTTATATTTCTGTTTTATTATTTATTATAGTGTCCAGTGTGAGGGCTTGTGGGGGTAGGATTTATTGCTCATTGTTCTGGACCATGAAAAGTTGAACTCTGGCTTGAAGTGATCTTTGATTCTGTCTTTCTACAGAGCTACAAATAACTTAACCCATCAAATATTCATGTAATTCACATATAAACCAAGAACCAGTATTGTAAGTTTTTGTCATCTTTACTTATGTGTAATCTGCTGCCCACAAAGCAATTGAGGTGGATGATACTATGAAGTTCAGCTGCACTTCCTCAGCTCAAGCTCTTAGCCAATACATAAGTTACAGAAATGCATTTTTATTTTTTCAAACACTATATGATAAACTACTGTGGCAAACCTGTGTTCAGAAGGGATCAGTACTGCACCGCAGCTGATTTAAGAACTGGAAAAGAAACTCAAAGTCAGGTTGCTGTATCCCAGTAGCTGAAAAAGCAGTTTGTAGATGAAGCGTTTAATTAAGTTTGGTATCATGATGATGTTACCTGGGAACAGGGCAGTAATGTGTGATTTTTTTTACATTCTGAGCAAAATTCAAACTGTCTTGTCAGATTTGGGTTTTAAAAATCCTGCATCAGCTGTGATCCAGGTAAAGAGGTGGATTTTGCCAAGCAGCTGTATAAGCCTTGAGAACATTTTTAGAATTTAATTACAAATTTCTCAGATGAGAGCTTTCTCATATGTTCTAATATAAAACCTTAAGTTTAGCAGTAATAAGAAGCTGTACTACAGGTTAATTCATAGGGTAGTTAAAATTAGTATCAGGTTTAGCTAGAATGAAAGACAATTTTTCTGTAGATGATAAATGTAAGGGTAACCTGTGTAACAATGAAGACACTTACTTAACCAAATTTATCAAAGGCCTTTTGAAGCTGAATATGCGTTTTGACAATCCTACCTGAGATTCACCTGAGAAATCGTATTTTGGCTTTTTTTAAAACTTGATTTAATTTATTTGTTTTTATTAAATGTGGAGCAATTCTAGCTTGTACTGATGTTAGAATTATGGATGCTCGACATTTTTGGACAGGAAACCCTGGCAGCAAAGGTCTAAATCCATTTGTTAAAGTGGAGTGCTGAAGCTGGGGTGAAATGGAGCTGGTTTTCGTAGCTTCCCTGAATCATCATTAATCTCATTAGGAGATATCGTCATCTAATGGTGTGTTTTTTAAAATTGTATTACAATTTTGGACAGCCCAGACTGAAGAACATTGAAAAAACATAATTTTTGAGGTTGAATGTTTCCTATTGGGATATTACAGTATGTAGACCTACAGAAAAGCATGTCGAGACTGGGATTTCAGATGGACCTAAGGGAGCAGGAGATCACTGCAATACAGTAGTCCTTTTGAAAATTCCTATAAGAGAATAAGGTTTGAATACTTGGTTAGCGCAGTGTTGATTTCCTCAAACGATTTATGGTCAGGGGGACCCCGAGAGAGCCGCGGGATGGTCAAGCACCGACGATCACTTGGGGTTGAGGCCAAAGCTTGTGATGTATTGATGATAAATGCAACTTGACCTCACTCAACATCACAACTGTCTTGTGTTCTCTGGGGTTCCAGTATAGGAACTAAAACTGGTAGAGTTATTAGTGATTCTGTTTTCTGCAGTCCTGTAGCGTGTGTTTTAGTTCACTAATTAATTGATTTAAAAGAGCCATTTGACTGTCTTACCACTTCATTTCATTTGGTGCTGCCTGATTCCGCTCATTAGTATACAGTTCTTAATTTCTGCAGAGTACCTTATTCCAGAGGAGGAAACATTGCGTCTCATTTCTTTGTTGTATATGCATACAAAATAAGAATCAGCGTTTACAGAAAGGAAAAAGGAAGTAGCCATTCATCTCAAAGATGCTAACGGATTATTTTTGATCTTTGTGAAAGAGAGAAATAGCTGGATAATGTGAAAAGGAAGTGAGGATTTGTGGGGTATTTTTAGTAGGAATGTCATACATCCCCCCTAAATAATTGAGTGACTGTGGTGTATTCAATTCTTTTTGCTCTTGGTAAAACACATTGATTTTCACAGGGTAAATACCCTTGAGAAATGCAGAGTTGGAAAGCACCTGTAATGCTGCACTTCCAGAGCAGCAGCGTGAATTTTTCGTACCACAAAGAGAGCAGTTCACCTCTGACTGGGAAAGTCCACTGGTGGCTTTTGTGGTGGGGTTGCTGCTCTGTGGGCATTTGGAATGAAACGGATAAACATTTATCACACGGGTCACTACCCAGAGGTAGGCATGTGGGGTACGGGCAGTGCCCAGGGTGGCAGGTCTGGGGAGCCCCGGGCTGCACGTGCTGAGGATGCTGGGGAGAACAGTGTCGCCGAGGTGGATCTGGCATACCTTTCAGGAGCTTGTCATAGTTTCTGTGACACACGTATGGCAAGGTTCTTCTATCTGTCTCCTGCATCTGTTAGTGCAAAATTTCTGCATGTCCCAGTTACCCTAAGAATTCAAAAACTTTGTGGATCCATTGTAAAAGAGCAGATTACAGGTCAATATGATAGGGTTGGGAGGCATCAGTGGCAGTGGTGATGTAAATGTACTGTGATTTCCACTAAATGGTACTCTCTACCACTCTAGACTGCATTTGACAACCTGATACACAAAGATAAAGGTTTTTTTTTAAGAAATAAAGAGTTCTATATTGTCCTGGTGGACGACAGGTTAACCATGAGCCAGCAGTGTGCCCTGGCTGCCAAGAAAGCCAGTGGAATCCTGGGGTGCATCAAGAAGAGTGTGGCCAGCAGGACGAGGG
>Ga0065711_1035301_pt1 | contig 22509 bp, 15 predicted proteins | sample Hoacrofraction12_FD_59098 | JGI IMG/M metagenome (GOLD analysis project Ga0065711, IMG submission 59098) | Hoatzin crop microbial communities from Cojedes, Venezuela - Epithelial fraction 12 v2 (version 2) | ecosystem: Host-associated > Birds > Digestive system > Esophagus > Crop | place... | reverse complement strand
GAAAGAAAGAAAGAAAGAAAGAAAGAAAGAAAGAAAGAAAGAAAGAAAGAAAGAAAGAAAGAAAGAAAGAAAGAAAGAAAGAAAGAAAGAAAGAAAGAAAGAAAGAAAGAAAGAAAGAAAGAAAAGAAAGCTTGTTAGTAACACGCTCCAAAATCTCTCTAAGGAAATGGAAATGTTATTTGATGTTACAAGTCAACACTGCATTGTTGACAGAGCTCACTCTGCCAAGCATCCACTTGCATTTATTATGTTTTTACAAATGCTGAACAAACCATCCAAGATCATGTTAGGACTTAGAGCACAAGGTTTTCATTAATAGAGGGAAATAACAATGCGATAAAACATTACAAAACTGCTGAAACCAGCTCGTGACCTGAGTGTGCTCTGGGTTCAATGAGAACACTCAATTCTTCACGTGGTCAGGCTCTTAATAGCTGCATGCCATTAGTAAAAAAAAGAAACCATTTCTGAGGAAACTGTTCAATTAAGAGTTTTATTTGACTGTAGGATGTAGGGAAATCACCAGTGAAGGTTGCTACATACACTGGCAGAGCACAGGATAGCTCTGACTTGGGTAATAGCTGTCCGTTCTGTATTTAGAATATTTAATATTACAAAGTCTGGCCCACCAACTACTTTCCTGCTCCAGTAAGTGTTGTGTTAGAAATGCATTCAGGATCTTTAGTTTCATTATTTTAAGCCACTGTAATTTCATTTTTTGTCTTCTCAAGCAATGCTTGGGAATCACTGAATCACAGAATAACTGAGATTGGAAAGGACCTCTGGAGATCATCTAGCAGGGTCTGCTAGGACAAGTTGCTTAGGACCACGTCCAGTCTCATTCTGAATAACTCCAAGGATGGAGACACCACTCTATCACTGGGCAACCCATTCCTGTGTTCAGAAAGACTATAAACAAAGACGAAATGCCTATTCCTGCTTCAAGAAGAAATGCATACACCACAACTAGTGATTAAGTTTGAACTATGAAGTGTGAGAGGCAGCTATCTTGTCCTCCCTGAAGCTGAAATTCATTTTGCAACTCATTTACCCATGCTAATCAGTCAACTGATTTGCAGAAATGATACGTTGATTTCCCCTCTTTTTAATTTAGTCATCTCTGTTAGCTGCCAAAATTAATTAAATAAAGGACAGCTCTGAGAGCTGACATACTAATCAAAAATAGCAGGTGCTTTCTTTCAAAATGCTGTCAGGAGCCCAGTTTCTGGGCCTCCCATGGTCTGGGAAAGTGACTGTGCAACTTTCGCTCCCAGAGGAGTCTCATCTTGCTCGGGAAATATCTGTGTTTCTTCGAAAGCTGCACAATGCTAGCAGAAGAGAGTGAAGAAGCCCTCACAATACCTTGGAAGTTGCATCAGGCCCAGACAGGCACCTGACAGGTCAACAGGACCTTGAGCCAGGTGGTACCTACCTCTACCCCATGGAGCAGCATCAGCTGCAAACATCTTCCTTCGGTCCACCCTGCAAGACAGAAGGCTGTACCTGTCCTCCAATGCCACCATGAACTCTGTGGGTCTCCAGGAGTCTTGTCAGTCAGATAAAACCAGTGATTCATGAGGTTTGTGGATTGTGTCACTGTACTTTTTTCACAGCTAACGCTATTTAAATGAATTAATGTCAAACGACAATTGAGGGAAGCCATTTCCAGCTGAAGTTACAAAGAATTTGCTGTTTGCTAAAAAAAGGGAACAAATCACAAGAAATGCCTGGCACTAATTAAAATTCTTCATGATAAGCAGAGCTCTATAAGATTATTTTAATCTTTTCTATATTTTTTTAAAGTCTTTATTTAAACTCTCAACATCTTGAAAATAAAAGAGTAAGTTTATTCAGAATACTGAAAAATTGAATTAACTTAAAAAAATTCTGCATTAGAAATAATGTTTGCTCTCCACATAATATTCATATTATCTCAAAACTTGTTGTTTGGTTTTTTCAGTTTTGTTTTGGTTTTGTCACAATCTACAGATCTATCTGTGATGCGTGTAATTTAGTAATAATTAGTAGAGATCTACCTGAGCTGTAATTCAAAGATTTGCATGTGAATATTAAACTGGCAAGTTGTTGAGTTTCTTGTCCTTTAATGATGCCAATATAAAGAGGAGGAAAGTGAATATAGCTTGCACAACTCTTAGGGGTCTATATCTGTGTTTTTTGAGGTAAATATCTTTCTTCCTAAGGTGAATCCTTTAAAAATAAAAGTACTAGGTCACTTAACAGACTGAGAAATAAGTAATAGGTGAAATAGTATGAAAAAAAATAAAGAACTGTCAGGAGTAGTAACACTGGATGTTTAAAATGGCATGAAGCGTCAAAGTAATACACATGGCATTCTTCACCCCCAAATCGGGTGCTTGATACACAAATACCAGTTGTGTAAGCTGACTTCCATGGAAGTTGCCTCCAATAATAAACTTACCTGATGACAAGATGTGTCTAGGAAGAAAAACATAAATCTTGGCGTTTCATAAGTGCCCATTCACAGCATTAACCCTGGAGGTTGTTAACTCCCTTAAGCTCTTCACATACGTCGCACAAAGAGCACCAATTATTGGCCAAATTCTGTTTTCATTCTCAACCATCAAAGTGACAAAAAGAGCAAGTTTTAGCCCAAAAAACTCAATGGAAAACTTCTTTCTGATTTCAGTAAAATCAGTATTTTGCTGAAATTTACCTCTTGCACTTCTCTTCTTGTTCAGACGAGAGCTTTACTTGTGAGTCTGAAAGCATTTCAAAGCGGTGGCTATGTTTCACAGTATTTATTTTTGAGATGCAGGAAAATACTATTTAGGTCTTTCAGAGCTTGTGAAGACTCAGTCCTGGGTCATGAGTCCACAGCAGAGTCGGAAACAGAGCTCTGAACAACTGACTTCCAGATTTGCTCATTAAATGGGAATATGAACTGTTACATGTCAACACTATTGCCTTTGATTTATTAAGGTCTAGCTGATGATTCTTTTTTTTTCTTTTTCTCTTTTTCTTTTTTTTTTGTTTTCTGCACGCGTAGTTTTCTAGCCAGTTTTACAGAAATTTTCCCTACCAGGTACCACAATGTGGTAGGTTGAAATTGATGGGATTAACAATCATCTCTAATTTAGGTTCCTCTTGAGAAGTCATAGTAATTTTTGAGACAAAAATACAAGTGTACATCATCATCAGAATTGAAAGGCATATGTGAATATACTTAAGAAATTGACCTATTTGGCAAGACAGCTTCACTGAGTATGATTGAGTAGGTGTACTTCTGTGTTAGTGTGAGAAGCACAGTAAAAATATGAGAAAGGAAGACTGAGGCAAAACTGAGGCAAGGCTGGGAGATGATTGAAAGAAACAGAGAACGGAAGAGGAGAGAGAGTTTCTTCATCAGATGGCAGAAGGAACATCCTGCACTGCACTGAAGGCTCACATCCGCCAGGGAGACAGGATCCTGCACTCCTTGTGAGCAGATAATACTAGGGCCTGACTCTGTCGTTATTTTTCCTTCTTACTTGCAACAGCATAAAGGACCCTGGATTTTGGCTAGCAGCACTGTATGACTTTGGAAGATTTATAGCATATGGCTGTCCTCAGAATCCAGACTGAAGTGCCCCCCTGCAAAAATAAATGAAAAACTTCACATTTATAATCAACCTTTTCTCTAGCAGTGCTTGAAGCATTCTAGTATACTATTTTTATAATCTATCTTCAGTGAAAAACTTTCTCAAAGTCAGTTAGGTTTTGTTTAGTTTTTCAAGATGTCATTGCTGCTGTATTCAAAATACCTTTAAAAATATTAATTTTAACCTCCAGATCATCTGATAAATGCCCTAACAAAACAAGATTTACTAAACATGAAGCAAATCCTCGTAAGTCTAAACTGATGTTTGTTATGTTCCTACAGCTGAGTTTCGAAATTGCATTTTTTCACACTTATCTGCTGGAGTCTCAGATTGTGCTTCACATCAGCAGTAATTGCCATAGCTCTTGCTGTAGCTGAGGAAGACAAGAGGATTCGTTGTATGTGTCTTTTATTACTTTGTCAATATATTAATACAAGTTATATGAACAAACCTGAAGAGACAAAGAGCTGTTTGTTACATTATTATCCAGGGGTGAAAGCACAAATCTTAGGAAAAAAAATCCAGTAGGGATCACAGCTGAAAAAAAAGGTCTAAGTAAGGCAGGTTTCGACACCTGATTATATGCAAACCCAGCAGTGTAGCCGTGCAGGGATTCCCTTTTTCTGTTTGCAGACAAGGATTGAATAGAAGTGGTTAGATAACAAGGGAGCGTGTAAGCTTAATGATATGCCAATTTTTTCCATCAGTTTCTAATCTGTAGCTCTGGTGATGATTGCTATTTCGTCTCCAGAGAGATGTTATTCAGAAACATCAAAATGACATACAATTGAACGCCTTGTGTTTCTTTAAATATAGGGGTAGATTGTCAGGGCTGTCAGCCACAGAAGGGAGAAAGTCTTCCCATTTCATTCTGCTCTTTGCCCTTCCCTGGGTGATGGTAAGGGGAGGTAGGATCCATGCTGCTCACTTGACCTTCACCAAGAAGAGGACCCGTTGGCAGGAGGAGCTGAGGTCTCAAATCTCGATTCGCCTACACCAGATTGTATGATTGCACATGTGATAACAGTGAGCTGGTGGGTGAAGTCTTGGTGATTTGACTCAGAAGAACAGAAAGAGAAAAACTGCAGATTAGGCCTTGCCTTGTTTTCTGGTTTGCTCTTGTGATAAAGCAGCACAGAGACGTCACCCACACACATCAACCTACAGGTAAGCAAGGGCACTTCCCACCCTCGCTTGCCACAAGCCAGAGTGTTACTGTCAGCAGCCCCACTGCAACCAGTTCACTGCTGGGCGTGGGTGCTGCTGGATGAACAAGCTGCAGAATCCACCGATAGTCACAGCTTTATCAACATGGCTGCAACAGTCTTAAATGAATAACTTCAAGAGCTAGTCAGTGTAGCCCACCCTCCAGCCTACTCAACATGCCACCAGTGTCCTAGAGGAGCATGGTACTTTTTCTGCCATCACTACCCTGTGACTGATCCTGGATCTATCTAGGTTAAATTCAGCTTGCGAACATTTCCAGGAGCAGCAATCTCATATCTGGACTGCAGTGCAAACAGCCCAGCGTCCCTTCCAGTTGTCATGTCAGGCTCTCCAGGTGCAGAAGCTCAAATCTCTGACTGAGGTGGTAGTTCCTGGAATTGCTAAAACCTCCAGTGAGAACGTTCCCTAAAGATTTAAACGGCTGCTTCCAGGAAAATCTAGAAGCAAGTAATTCTGGTGTGGAACAATTCATATAGATGATCCAACAATATCTGCAATTTTTAAATCCCTTTCTTCAAGCAAAAGAGAGAAATTAACACAATTCTGTACTTCTTGGATGGGTTCATGATGTAAGCCATGGATTCTTCCTGCTGATAAATAATGATTTGTGCCAAAGATGTTTTGGAAATCAAGTCTGATATCAGATTCTTCTTTGCGAAAGTGCTCATAACTTCGGCGGGCGAATACTTCTTGTCTAGATGACACTTCTTTCATGCAGGAACTCTCTTTCCCCAGTTCTGAAGAGCAACTCCCATATCCCCTGTACAAGGGCATCTTCTTGTAAGATGCCCTAAATTCTTTCCAGCACCCATTTGTTGTGTGACTCAGGGTACATAGTTACTGCCAGAGTCAATCCAAACGGTTTACATCTACACAAGGGCATTTTACACAGTCACTGTGCACGCAGGCAGTGTGTGCTGACAGACTTCAGCGGCGAGGCTGAAGTGGGATATACCTTAGTAGCATACACAGAAAAAAATATTTGTTCTTTTTATTAATACAGAGAAAAGTCATGAAGACATATAGAAATCACCATTAATATTCCTAGGCTGAAGCTTGGTACCCTGCGTGAAGACCTCTTGCCTCCCTCTGAGGCTGGATGTTTCCTGGGGGTGCAGTGGTCTGTATCACTCCTGCTGAGAAAACCAGAAATCCCTTAGAGCTGAGGGGTGAATTAATCATGCTTTAGTCACCTGGCAGTATAAAATCAAAACAGTGTGACTTCTGTGTGAATTGCACATGATGCATAGATGCTATTTGTATTTTAACAACTGTGTGGCCTTTTGCTTTTCTTATTTATTCCCTGTGATTTGTCCAGATGTGAACAGGAAAAGTATCCTACATTCTCCTCTCTGATACATCACAGGTGGCATTGCCCAAGCACAAAGTGTACAATCAAATTTCTTCCCCGCTGCATACAAACACAAACATGAAGTCAACCTTAATCACACTGACTGGTGAAGGAGCAGCCTTCCCTCCTCCTGGACTGTCTGGCAGATGGCACAACAGCAGCACAGCTTCACAGCTCCAGGACCAGAGGAACAGATGTTGAATTACCGCGTGCTTTCTAGAGCTTTAATCTTCAAAGAAATTCTGGATCTTACCTGGCTTCCTCTTTCCTCCTGTCATTCACAGAGAAAGCAGAAGCCTCGGAAAACAAGATTATGCAGGTCCTTAGCACAGCCTGAAGCCACGGGGTCAGCAGGGATAAAGATGGTAAGAAGAAGGTATGGTTAATGGCTGATATATGTGTAAGGGTGCAGTTCTTCAGAGTGAGGATTTTTGAAGATAATTACAGGGGGTAGAAAATTGCATTGAGAAAGATTTTAACAGGGAAAATATTTTAGCTTCCTAAAATGCTATCCTGAAAAATGTTACAGAACAAGTTGGTCATGTCTTATGTGCAATCTGAAAGCGTGGACAGTTGTTTGAAAGATGATTAAATAACTGAGAGAGAAGGAAGCATGTTAAAACCAAACAATCATCTCTTCTTGTTCCCTGTAGGTGACTACCACTTTCAGAGCTGATTTACCATTAGACTAAATGGTTGTGGACAAGGAGCATCTTTTAGCACATCCCAGTTCCAGAATGTATTTCCAGTGGGCAGACAAAGCTGAGTAGCATCTACACTGAAATCTGCATCTCAGTCATGCTTCATTTTTTTTGCAACTTGATTTTTATATGTATCAGTGGTCAGACTGTCACGAGTAGTGTAATCACAGCATTGTATTAGTAATGGAATTTACATTATCAGTGGACTTTAATTATCTTATGGATGTTGGTCTTATTTGATCTGGATTAAATTCATAGTAACTTCAAGGAGTTTGAATGAAATATTCCAGCATTGCATTTTTGCGGATGTATTCAAAGTCATGACCCAACTTTAAACTGGACTGGCTTAACCCGAGACGGATTAAACAGACAGGACAGAAAAGAAATAATTTGTTTGGAAGCTGGTGATATTTTACTCAGTGAGATCCAAACAAGACCTGGCTGCATAAATATTTCTAATTTTAATATTTATTATTCAAGTCCTAAAAACAAAAGCACTCCACTTTATGTAGTTTAATTTTTGTCTTACATGTTTCTTAATTTAAACATCAATGTTAAATTTTCCTTTCTGTTACGAATGATTTCAAACTATCATTAAATTGCATTTTGATTAAATTACTCAGTTTGTTATCAAAGGTATCATCCTAGTACTGAGAGATTGATTTTTTTTTCTCAAATGTATGAATATACTCCAAAACCATGCTGCTTTTAATCACTGGATCTTATAGACTATTTCTGCAGTGGTTGAACTTTAGTAAACGCATCGTTTTCCTCTCTCTTTACAGCTAGCAATAGAGACCTGATTATCAAAAACTGGTAAAGCAGCCAACAAGAATATATTAGAAGTTCAGCCACACACACAGCCTCAATTATGGTTTCACCTGTGTACGAAGAGCCACATATAACCACCTTCTCCAGGAAAGTACTTTTAACATATAAGAAGCCCTGAGAGTGTGGCAGGCAGATCTGGTGCCTGTCCCTGTTTCCCTGAATTGGAGGAGGCTGCTAACAGGAAAATTTCATTTCCTTTTTGTTACACAGCTGCCGGCTGTCTGAGTTGGCTGATACAGGGAGGATGTGGGCCGGGATGTCTTCGTGAGTCTGGAGGAAAGTGTTAACAGGATTCATACATTATCAGAAGATCGCCAAAGTTCAGAAATAAGGAAGAGACACTTCTACGTTTGCCAGTATAGGTGTTATCAAGGACATCAAAGGCTGTTCGCCAGGTCTGTAGTTAGTTTTCTTGTTATTTCACCTGGTTTTCTTATTTTCTTACACAAAAATACATACATAATGATTATTAGAGCAATACACACATAGTGATTATTAGAGCTAGTTGAAGACTGGAAACATTTTTATGAAAAGCATGCCCTCATTTAAAATAATAACCACCTGGAACTTCTGGTAGGATGCCCTCATTCTCATGTGTATTTTCCCTCTTCTGAAAAGTTCAATGTCTTGTTGTCATCCACATTCACAATATTCTGTCACTTGACTTTGTGTTGGTTCTGGAGAAGGTGGCTATACACTATATTTAAAGACTTGCCTGCATTTGGTACTTGTTGAAAGGTTAACTGGAGATGCTGCACATTAGGATGCCTTGCTTCTCCAGACAGTGTCTGCTGTGATTCATGTGGTACTTGAATCCTCTTTGGAATGAAGTTTTTGAGATGCCAGATGTCTTTACCCATGGCGTAACTGAAACATACAGATATGCATCCTTACCCCCCAGGAACAAGAACAGGTGTCAAGCCCTTCTGCTGGCACCTCACACACCTTCTGCTGGCACCTCACGTGCCTTTGCCAAATAACTGGGTTGCCTGTTTGCTCCTGCTTCAGGGTCATCCTGACCGGACACAAGAGCCTCATGCAGATGGTGGCCCGCTGCCACACGCTGACCTGCATGACTCTGGTGCACATAGGGTTCATGCATCCCATCGTGCTCCTGTTGACTGATTGCTCACACGTCGTGCGTCAGCGTGGTCTCACTCTGAGGTCCCTGACACCCCGGCCCTCTGGAAAGAGCTCTGGCCAGAAGGATACGGACGCATGTCTGTCAGCTCAGAAGAAGCAGAGGCAAAAACAGAGTCAAGCTTCTCTCTAGTGGAAGAGAGTGGTGGCTGAGCAATGCAGGGATGTTTATGAGATCAATTGCGTAATTCTGAGAGATCCCACTACTGTGGTCAACAAGTATCACGGTGCAGCGATGTCCAGCACAACAGCGACACTGAGCTATGTGACCTCTTTGTCCTAGCAGACACAGAAGAGGTCAAGCCCAAGGCAGGTGATGAAACTTTATGCTACATTTATTAAAAATATTAACCTTTGTTTTCAAAAAGACAGTACTGATTTTGCGCAAAGTTTACAGAACAATGCAGATTTTCCTCACATGTTTAGCACTGTCCATGGCTCCGTCCCTTGTCAGAAGGCGGATTGCCCTTGCACACTAGTATTTTAGTTTTCCTAATGCATTTTTCTGCAGAATTTTTCCCCATTTGAAACTGTGGCTCAGGTGTCTTCTCCGAAGGAAAAAAGAAGCAGTCGATAGAAACATAGATTTGGAGGGGATAGCTTAAATCATTGATCTAGCTGTTTGCAGACAGAGAAAGCCATGCAATAAATGTTTAATACAAAAAGCACAGTTCACTCACAACATCCACAGAACACTTCCTAGCACTCCAGAAAGAGATTAAAGGCTGTATAAAGTTCCAAAGTTAGAGGTAATGTTCAAATATCAGCCCACAACTTCTACCCCCTGCTTTACCCCACCTTCTAAATGTCAGTTCTACCACAAGCCTGTGAAGCAAACGTTAGATACATAGCCTCTATCCCACTTTTCATTTACAAGGTCTTTCCCAAAGTTAAACCACTGTCTTTCCTTTGCATTATTTATCAAGGAGACATAGAGAGAGGAATAATATAAAATCATCTTAGTTTGGAGCTCACTGAGAGGCCACTGGGAACTATGGACATATTATTCTTGGCTTGATGCCAATGCTGCTGAAATAATGCTTGTCACATTTCTTTTTCTTTTGGTAGATGAGACCTGGCAGCATCTATGGGGTGGCTGCTTTCTTTAAAGGAACTAACTCGACTCCATGGGAGGAAAAAAAGCTCAAAAGTTTTTATCTTCAAAGAACTTACCCAGAAGGAAGGAGGGAAAGATAAAGATGAGGAAGGATGAGATTCAGACATTTGTCAGAAAGAGACAAAAATGGTCTCGCAGTTATACGTCATAGCTATCACATTAATACGTGTACAACCAATATGATGCAAATGTCTTCAGGTCACCACCAACTCAGAATTCCAGTTAGAAGAATAGAGGAGCAGAACACCATGGGATATATTTTTCAAACATGTGGAATTACTTTGTGGGCTGCAAAGTTGTGAGGCAAGAATATTTTGATCATGGAAGGACAACGCAGTGAGCTTGTATGGTGTGACGCTCCAAGCTCATGTAATACAGAGGAACACTACCAGCCTTCCAGCTACGAATAACCTCGAGCTACATTTAGGTCCTTACCTTCAGTATAATGTAAAATAGCACTATGAGTATTCCTCTGAGTCCGAAATAGTTTCTCAAAATTAGTTGAAGCCTCAGAAGTATCTACCACTTTGATAAGGAATTCCAACTGCTCAGATTTAATTGAGTCTGCAAATGCCATGCTTGCTTTCCCTAAAAACTTGACATTGTTGACTGGAGAGGGGAGACCCTGGGAGAGTTGTTTTATTTTTTTTGCTTCTTCTTTTCCTTTAAACATGCTGAGAAACACAATGCATGAGTCTTCAGTGATTAAAGTTACCAATTTACAGTTATTTAATAGTTGCTGGATTCTGAGGGTGTGTGTATCAAGAGAAATTAGCACTCAGTAGTGTAGAGAGAGATCTGTATTAAGTGCCAGACAAACATTTCTCCTGCACAGGAGGAGGAAGGCAGCGTGCTCACTGCAAAAGCATGGCTTCAAAAGTGGAGTTAGTCATCTTTCTTCTGCTACGCATTACAATCTCACCTAGGAGCTGGTGCCCAGTTTCTAGCATACTCTAAACCCACACACTTGTTTAGGCTGCTCTTTTGAGACACGGTGGCTTCCACTAGCTCCAGCCACCGTCCATTTATTCTTGATCTCAAACTGCATTTTTCCACAGTCCTCCCTCTTCTGCTGATGTAAGTTATGAGATGTTTTTCATCTGTAAACCAAGCAAATAAAGTGATTTAACTCAGAAATAAATCTTCAAAAAGAAAGGAGTAGTTCTTTCTTGAGTGGGTTTTGCTGAAAAACAGTTTTTTCCTGGAAACAATGTGGTAAGCCCTGGAAAGGTACAATTAGGCTTAAGGCAAGGGTAACACCATGGCCTTAATATGTCATAATAGTTGATAAAGAAATATATTGAAAATATCATGAAAACTAGGCCTAATCCTAAGTAAATAAAATACTTGGCTACTTTGAACTGTCCTCAGTATATTCAGACTTTCTTACTTTGTTCTTTGCTTTTAATTGACTAGAATCCCCCTACGGTTACCTAGAAACCATAGGTGCAGTGAGGAGAATAGCCAGGCATACACAGTAAAGACCAGATTAGTCCAACATCTTTCAGGAATGGTTTAGAAATAATTGATTCTCCTTCGGGATCAGGGAATGGAAAAGAGGCCCTCTCAAGCTCTCTTTCATCTTATTACCTTGTTTATTGTATTATCTTGTACTCAGTTCAGATGTAGCACAAAAGAAAGCAGACCCTGTTACATTTTACTTCTCTTTAGCTACTCTCTCAACTTACACTCAGATAAAAGCAGCTAAGGCTACAATTCTTTGATTTTACTCTAGAAGAGAGATTCTTTAGGGGCAACTGAGCATCAGCGATTCTTGTGGTTAAGTATAAAGTTTGGGGTTCATACCCCACCTCTCACAGGCATAGCCTGCTGGTGGCCAGAATGATTGGGTGCCTCGACATGAGAGCTTGGTCTCTCCTGGCTGCAGCTGGGCTCAAACACACATAGCTCCACGTGGGAATTTCTCTTCTTCCCATCCAGCATTTTTCTCCAGGTCAGAACAACCCATATGAGTTGGAAGGTCCTGAGTTACATTGAGTTCAAATAGGATTCTGAAGAAGAGGGCTGCTGGGTGAGAGAAACAGTTAAATTATGTGAATGAATAGGGATATGAATGGATGTTAATGGATTTATCTTCTTGCTCTAAAAATGAGTAAGAAGAAGAGCATGAAAAGGGGATATAGCAGAAACTATTCAGAGACCATTCTGTTGCTGATGAAATCTGGAGGGCTGAAGTGGGAAGGCTGGATTGGGTGTTCTGGAAGAAAAGATAAAAATATTATCATTATGTTTTTGGGGAGGTTTTATACTACTTTTGTTGCTGCTGTTCTCATTTCTAATAGATTGCTCACGGAAAAAACCATGAGTGAGTTTTCAGCCTGTCTTCCTGGGGACCGACATGGGAGTGGAAAAAGACGGAAGTCCAAAAGATGCCTGTATGTCTGTAGAAAAACCCAAACCCCAAAACTGCTTGTTGCTGCCATGGTAACTACATTTATAATCAAATGAAAATGTAAGATACAGATCACATTTCATCTGCTTTTGACCTATTTGCTTTTCCTATAGCACCTTTCATCTCATCAAGGTCAGACTTGCCTGTGAGCACCTCAGCCCAGATGCTTTGCCATCTCTGCATCTTCTTGAGAGCTTGCCATCCAGCCCAGATATCTCCTCAGGGGGGTTTCTTAGCCTTCCTGATGCATTTCCACCTATGTACCTTTAATTCTGCTGCAGTGAAGTCAGAATACTATGACGCGCCCTTTCTTGGCACGGCTATTTCTTGGCTATGCTTCTGTCAACACTGTCCTTTCCTTTCAAACAGCCCAGGTTTGGGGTTTTCAAAAGCTGGAAGGAGGAAGGGAGGGGATTTTGCAGCAGTAGAGTTTTGCGTTTGTTTTTCTGAATGTTTACGTACAGGTAGTTAGCTGAACCCAAAGGCACCAAGAATTCACTTTTGCTTAAGGGCGTTGAGTTGAGGTACCTCTGTACCATCAGGCCTTGAAATGCTTCTGCATATAATGAGCCCAGAAATAGCGGACTTTAGCTGAGAGCCAGTTAGGCAGAGAGAAGCACCTTACCTGTCCAGAGGCCAGGGTGACCATATGCCTACGCAGCCTTTTTTTTGTGGCTGAAGAATTGGGACCTTAATGGGAAAGAGGGAGCCATCATGTGATGCGGCGTGGGGATGTGACCGACAGCAAGGGAAGGAAGCAGCATCACTCCTTACCGTCAGGGCTGTGTCAGCTGTGTGCCAACAAGAGCAGCACGGCGTCCCGGCAGCACTGACTTGTCCTGGCCCAGTCAAAGGCCAGCAGGAGTGAAGGACGAGTGGCAGGACGGACCTTCCCGTCTCTGAGCCTTGCCATGGGGAGCTCTGGGGCTGCTCTCAAGCGTGCCTGCCCTTCCTGCACGGTTCCCCAAGCTGTGACACCAGCTATAATTAATCTTCTTCTATGCACAGCTCTGATCTAGCGATTCATGTTGCAGGCTACAGAAGACTTAGGCAACTGTTTTACAGTGAAAATAGCACTGAAAACCAGCTTGATTGCTGTCTATGGGCTGCCCTCTTATCTCGTTTGAACTTCACCTTCCAAGTTGTTATCTTTCAGGGTATTTTCTTTTTAAGCTTTTTTTTTTCTCCTAGCATTTTTTGTAATCTATATGTGGAGCTAACTTTCCATTTCCCAGCTGCTGCAAGGGGTTATTCGGGCATAGCAGGCAGGGCAGACTCATTTTCTTGATCTAGGTCTTTTCCTAGTCAGTCCAACAATTAAACCAGGCCAAATGCAGGTAGCTAGTCAACTTGTACTATCCTCAATTTTAATCCACAACATAAAGGTCTCAGAAAAATATTTTATATTAATTTACCTACCTTACAAATTTAATGATTTTGAGAAAAATGCATCGAGAAAAAACATATCCAGACTCAGTAAATGAAGAGTTTGTCAAAACTGGAGTAAAATTAATTTATTGCACAGTTTTCAGTAAAAGAAACTGAGAATATCTCCTGAAAAGTTGAAACTTCATTTTGTCACATTTTTAAATAAAAATGTTTCACATTTTTTAAGCTGTCTGGTATATTTTACTGAAGAGGGGTAGGAATGATTTTTCCTTTTTTTCCTTTAAATGAGAAAATAATACAAGAATTAGTAATTTCCAATCAAGTAGACATGAGGGGTTTTTTGTTGTTTTTACTTCAGTGAATGAGATTAAAAATTAATTATCTCCTAGCTATAAGTAAAAGTTGAAAGAAAACATAAAGTTCTCAGGCAAAATCTTAACCTAGGCAATGGTATTAGAGAACTTCAATACTTGCAAGTCCAAAATTTCAAGCTACAAATAATAAAAGAAAATAGTCATAGTCCTGACATTAATGAACTCTGTTACTGTTATTTTGGGAAAATAATATGAACGCATGGGGTGCAAATTCTGGGGGACAGAGTGACGAGTAAGAGCAACCAGTACAGAGAAACAGAGTGCTAAGGCAGGAACCAGCCTCCTACTTCTGCTTGGAGACGTGCTGCTGCGTTAGCATCTGTTCCTGCCGCGCTCACGCAGAGCTTGTTTCCACACCCTTTGCAGGGTGATAGCAGGTGCTGTAGTGTTGGGTGTCTGCGAACAGACAGCGTTTCTTTGGTTTTGAGGAGGAAGGGCAGTCCCTGACCTGCAAGAGTTTGATGGCAGTGCTTTTCTGCAGTCTTCCCAGTTGCAGGATACCCCGTCCCTCCTTCTTCTATTTTCTTACCCATCTCCACCGGCTGCCAGGCCAGGTCTGCAGCATTTCCCGACACAAGGTGCAGCCTCCACAGGGCTGCATTTCCCTCTCAGGTTTTGAATGCTTCCTCCTCAAAACGTCACATCAGCTGTGTCCATCTCTTCCAAACATTGAGTCTCTCCTGACCACTTTCCTGAAGCTTCTTGGGCAAGAGAAGAAACTTTCCTGAAGCGTTATTGGCGTCTCTCAAGAGCAAAGAGATGTTGTGCTGAAATCCCACCATCGCCAAGCCTGCGTGGCAACCCAAACATTTTTCCTCCAGCTCGTGGATCACCTGCCTTCTTTGCATGGACATTTCTGCTTCTCATGGATTTTGTGCACCGATGCCAGGTTTCTTAACTTTGTTTCACTAACAACAAAGTTTAGCCTTTTTCCGTCCTGTGGGAATAAGCTATTTCAGTAGCTATACAGTGCAACTGTTTTTATATGAGAATTTTTTCCTCCACTACAGGGGAGTGTGCAGAAGACAGCATTAAAGAGGCTTTACTGCGCACGAAACAGACTGCGGCGAGTTTCTGTGTCTGGGCTCTTAGCCTGGACAAATGAACATTAATGTAATTTAGACTCTTTCTCTGAAGTTTAGATTAAGGCCCGTTACATCACAAATAAAACTGACTAAAACTGATACAGACATTTATGAGCAGTTATGGTTATCATCCACTGGCTGAAAACTTGTTTTACCTCCTTAATTCAATTTTGTGTCCAAACTCTAAAAGAGGGGGGAGTGTAACATTGTGCTTGTAGCACTACAGATAGTTTAATGCAATTTCTGTCAGTAGAGTAGATCTGACTGACTATTTAGTTTACCTCAGTTGGGAATATACAAATTGTCAGGGGGTCCAGTACCCTGTGATGCAAGTCATTTGCAGTTAAACATACATTTTTCCCATTGGAGCAGCTCTCTGGTTTTGCTGCTATTTGTGCGGTTATCTGGTTTTGGAAGATGTTCCATTCATTTTGTTGACTTTGGCAAATGCTGACTTAATTCCTTGTCCAAGATCTCAGGCATTTCCATGAACTAGTCCTCCTTTTTTATGTTTTGAGCTGGATGCTCTCATTCAGAGGTACAGGATTTAAAAACATTTGCTGAATATTGATTATGGATTCCTATTGCCCACTCTGCTCAGTTTTGTTATTGGAGGCTTTTATGTTGTTGAAAAACAGATAATCCAACACTAAAAAAGTAAAATGATCACACCGTCAGTAGAATAATTCATTTTTTTCATTTGATTTAATTCCATACGATCCTTGGGATAATAGTTAAATTACTGTTGGTTATCAAACTTTACACTCCAACCCAATTATACTAATGCAAATCTGAACAGGAGGTAGTATGTAACTTGGCAACATGTTTCTTTTTCCTCTGTTCTTGAAGTCTCTTTTACAGACTCTTGCTGCTGAATACTGATCTTACAGCTCATCACTTCAGTCAGTTTCCCTCTCATTCACTTCCAGAATGCATTTTTGAAGCAAATCAGCTGCACTTGCTGTACTTTGGCTTATACTGGGGGGAAGTTTCTGAGCATAAAACAAAACGAACCTAGAAGATGTGGTGAGAAGCACACGTCAGGTGCTGCGACAGCCAGGGAGTATTCATTCAACCTGATTAGAGCTAGTCCAAAGTAACCACCTCAAAATGTGTACGGGACAGATGTGGGGTACTCAGCACCATCTGTTTTCCTCCGCAGATACTGTCCTGCTTGGCTGCAACTCATGGTAATGACTGACGAAGTCCACATTTTATGTATTTTGGTGTCTAACTGTAGACGTCAAAATTCGATATTAAAAAAACCATCAGCCTGGCTTTGCAGATGTGGCTACTAATGGCATGAAAAAAAAAATATGAAAAGTATGCTTTGTCCACACACAAGTGACTAAGCTCAACAAAGGGAATTTTATGGGAAAAACATCATGGCTTCTAATGCATAGGAAATCAGACCATATAACCTTACGATCCCTCTGGTCTTAGAAGTTACGAATTTATTTAAAATATCACTTCTCATTATACTATTGCTGTTAACACACAGGTGCCTGGGGTTCTACTGGTGGGCCAGAAATATCCTAGAGTGAGTAGCAACCATTTCAGTTAATGAGCAGTCAAAACTGCCCTGACATCAACAGAAATGTATTGGCAGGTGGTGCTTGCAGCATTGACTCTGGCTGGGTATTTAGAAAGTATTACGACGTTGTCTGCTGCTGTCGAAGGTAGTCATTATGGGGATACACAAATAGCTCGGCCAGAGCCTTGTTAGCGCAGACTCCCAAAAGCATAGTCCCTACTCTGCAGAGCTTCCAAATCAAGAAAGAAGATGTGGTGAGACTGGACAAAGTCCATGGTAGATGTTTCAGCAGCTGTCCAAAATGCCATAAGTCTTTGGAGCAAAAGCTTCTAGGACTTTTCTTAGTCTGTGCTTCATGTCTTCTCTGTAACCTGCTAATCCTTCCTTCTTGAAGGATTTGAGAGGGCTGGGATATCAAGAGGAAAGTGAAAATACATTGCATTTATCTCCACTCCAGTATCTTTAATTATGTAGCATTTGGTATTCATCCTTACTTGTCGTCTTGTTAAAAATAGTTCTAGTTATCTGATCAAAACCCAGAAGCAGGGTCATGAAGCTTGGGGACCTAAGCACACAAAAAGATTAACAAATATGAATAAATTCTAATATACTACTTGCTAATTTGAGTAGTATTTTACCCAACAAATAATTTCTTTGACCAATAAGGCATTTTTTGTGATGAATAATGAGTCAGTATGAAATGTGAAAGGGCTAAAGACCCCAGACTCTACCAGTGATGCTATTTATAGAACAGATATTATTCATCAGGACTAACAGTGACAGAATGGATCTTCGAGTGAATATTTCAAATAATGACTCCGTCATTATTATTCCCGAAATCATAGGAAGGACAAAAGATATTGTTGATTTTTTTTTAATTTTAATTATGTGTATTTTGGCCATCTCTTCTCTGCCAGGTGAATCTCTGTCTTCTTCTTCTGAAAGCTATGACATCATGTACTAGCTATTACGCAGTAGTTGTTACTTTTCACAAAATCACAGCTGTTTTATTGTAAGAATAAAAAGATTTTGGGTACCTGCCAATTAAATAAATGGAATTGCTAGTTTGACTTGTATTCATAATGGGTTTTTTTAATGTAGATAAAATTACAGTACTGGCAAGAGAAAGTAGGTGTTTTTATGAGCAGAATATGTGTGTTAAAATATTCAGTCTTTTCAGTGGATTCACAGCTGTTTTGGTTTCAAAATGCGAGTTTTGAATGATCGGTAATGTGCTGGTGTTTCCTACCTGTCCACAGAAATCAGATCCCCCAGCCCTCTGCTCATCTTCTGGGTTTTGTTGCATAATGATCAATAAGAGGGAAGGTTCCATGGGCATACTTTCCCACCTACTTCCTAGTCCTGCTTTCCAGTTAAAATGCTGAATACAATTATAAACCCATCAAGCAGTGCTACAATGCATTAATATCAGAGTGCTCTTGTTCAAAACTGGATCACTTTACAGCAGAGCCACATTTTCCTTCAGTGTACATCAGGAAGGCTTACAGAAAGCTACAGCATTTTTAAAAAATACTTCCTGCAGAGGATGAAAAGCATCACAGTCTCTGTGAGCTACACATATTCTACCATAAAAAAAAAAATTAAAATAGTTCTCAATTCATCGCATTTAGTATCAAAATGTGATGCCTTCTCAAAGATGCCATAAATGCCTGAATGCCAAGCTTGGACACTTCACACACAGAGGCCCATGTCTGGAACAGAGTCACAGGTTCATGGCAGAGGACATCTCTGGAGTGTAAGGCAAGGACATTTGCGAAGGGGCCAGTGGGTCTCCAGTGGGTCTCCAAGAAGGAAGGAGAGTGCAAACACGGCCTTGTGCAGTGCTCAGTCACCTGCTTAATGTCCAGATTAAGGCAAGCATTTAAGGAAATGGTAATATTCACCGGGAGAGGGTGCAGAGCCTTTCAAAACCAAAGGCCCTTTTAGCAGAACATCCCAAAACTGGGCCATCTGGTATCTCCTGTTACCTTTGAATATACATGCCCTTGAGGATAATAAGCAGGAAGAGCAATAAGGAGGGGGGTGAGAGACTGCTGTTGTCTGAACATCCTCCTGCCTAAGCCCACACTGATGCAGTGAGAGTGCTCCAGGCCCCTCTGGGTTACTTGGGTCTGGGGTGCTTTACTTGGTACACACCAAGCCATTCTCATGGAGAAATGACCAAAATGAGTTAAGCCAAAATGAACTCTATTTCAACTGACTATTTGAAGCCTGACTTAGACTTGACCCAAAGGCCTATAGTATGCATCTTGACAACAATAGTAAGAGCAACAGCTAGGCTTGAAATGCTGAGCCACAACCAGAAAACTCTGCTTCTAATTAATTAGAAACATACTTTCACTAAAAATACAGATAGAAGCAAGAAGCAAAAAAGTAAAATTATAAAGCAAAGCAGAGAGTAAGCATTTAATGCACTTTAACTTTGTATTGTTCTGTTTGCAACCCCCTGAACTGTTTACGTAGCTATTTCGCACTAAATTCCAAATATTCTTGAATGTACATTTCCTCAGAGCATCTCATATCAGGTAGAAAAAAGATGGCTATCTCCATTTTACAGAAGTAGAACTGGGTCAGGAAAAGCTCGTGATCAAAACCGAACCAGTCCTTTGGAAACGCCAGTTTCCAAAAAGTGCCCTAAGCACTTACTGGCTTTCTTACACTTCATGACTCACTGGTAAAGCTAAAATAAATCCTGCTTGATTACTGAACTGGTTTATGGTCACAGAATTTGGGTGAATTTTGTAAATAATAAATAATGGATTTTTATTTCCCCTCTCACTTTTATAACCCTCAAGATACATTTGCTTTCCATTTTCAATATTTTCCATGCAGTTCTGAGAACTAGTAGATGTATACAATGTACATAACATGTATTATATGTAATATATATTATACTTCTTTAATGAAATATTTTCTTATGCAAGACTGTAATTCAAGCAGCTGGAGATTAAAATAATTTAATTGTACATCTATATAAAAATAGTATAAGTAGAAATTAGTTAATCTTTATTTATCTACGTGTTTACGTACGCATGAATTTTGTCCTCGAAAAAAATAAATCTGTAAAAGTTGGCAGCAGTCTTTTGTGTATAGGTGAATGAAATTGCATTTTAGGTAATTGCAGAAATAAATGCAAACTAATCAGCAACTCACTGCAAAAAGTTCGCATTAATATAAAGATAATGTAAAAAACGAAAAAAATTAAGAAAATTAATCTACAAAAAAAAAAAAAAAGTTGTTTCCAGTCGATAAAATCCCCCTCTTCTTTCTGTTTCTCCACCTCTCTCTGCTGATGCCCCACTCCCAGCGCCGCCGCCAAGCCCTTGGCCAGCCCTGGGCAGGCAGCAGTGCAGCGCCGGCTCCCTTCCAGCTCCCTCCTGGCTCCTGGCACCCTCCCGGCTCCTGGCTCCCTCCCGACTCCCTCCCGGCTCCCTCTCAGCTCCTGGCACCCTCCCGGCTCCCTCCCGGCTCCCTGGCAGGCTGAGGGAGGCAGGAGGCACCAGGAGGAGCAGAAGGGTCTTCAGATCTGCCTCCTCTGCTCCCCAGCCCCTCTGGCCAAGCGCTCTACAAGAGACCTTTACTTCAAACAGATTTAAATAGCCGCTTTCCAGGTGTCTCCCAGATGGCTGGTAACCCAATATCCTAAGGGTTCATATACCTATTTTTCTTAAATTTCCTCAGCTTCCCTTTCCTCTGCATCAACATCTGGCATCAGCCTAACCACAGGCTTGAATACCTCTTCAACTGTGTTCAGGCCTATTTTTCATTAGCAGTCAGGCTTTTTTCTGAAATCACGGTCATTGTAAACATATTTTCATAGCGTTCAAATCTCATAGGCCTTGCTGAAGCCAGTATTTTATTACTCTTCCAACATGATTAAGATTGCTTATGTTATTCGTGGATCACACACACACAAAAAAAATCAAAACTCTGCAGCTCCATTAATTTCAGTAGACTTCAACTGAGATGAACACAGCCTGTTGTGCCACAACACCTCAGGGAAGTGCACTAATTTCCAAGTACTGCGAGCAGTGAATAAATACATTAGGCACAAACGCAATTGAGAAGTGGTGACCTAACTGCAGTTTCTCTTCTTCCATTTCAGCTTAACCTTGGCAGTGCAAACTTTTCTAACTAATGCAATCATTTCTGATGGTAGATGATAGCAAAATACCCTATCAAATACTTAACTTCACTTTTTTAAAGAGAACTTTAACAGGTTGCAGGCTACAGACAGTTGGTTTAACAACATTATTTAAAAGGCCAAGGTGATGCACACGGCTTCTGTGGGAGGAGAATATAAAGAAGAAAAACTTCCTGATAGTTGATAGTAACAAATCTGGACTCAATTCTAATAGTACGAGTTAGGAGCAAAGCATCCTTGTTAATTCTGCCTCAGTTACCCAGGTGTTAAAATGCATTTGTCCTCTTCAGAGAGGTTGAGATACATCCACTTACGGATGGGAAGCGTACAGCACTGTCTCAGAATTAGATAGAAGTATATTAACATAGGCACAGCATGACATCATTAGTGTAAATTGGTAAAACAAATGCTTTTGCCAAGATTTTTAGAAGTGATTAATGGTTCTGGATGACTTCTAAGTGCTTTGCTTTAAATCCTTTTAAAAGGACTGATTTTCTAAAGGTGAGAGCTCAGTGTGAGAGTAACTCCCTTTTAACACATCCAAAGCCGAGCACTGTGCCGGAGCTGTGTTTTCCAGAGCCACTACCTGTGAAAATGCTGATCTTCCTCCTGGTTCTTCCTGAAAAGTATTACACCAAGTTTTGCTGTTATTTAGCTACATAGATTCAAACTTACCATATTCAAACACGAAGTAACTCAAGTTTTCCAATATATTTGAAGATCTTCAAAGCAATTAATATGAGGTTATCATCAATAAAAATCCAGTGATGCTTTCAAGATATGTTGTAGGGCTGCTGATCTTACGTCTTAAAGCCAGACGTTTATTTCTTTCCTACGAATTGAAGACTCTGTTTCTGCTCTTCTCTGAAGTCAACAGGAGTTTTACACTGTCTTCAAGGACGGGCAAATTAGAGCCCGAATTTGCATCTGGAACTATGTACAGTAGGATGTTCAAGTGGCATACAACTTGTCACCACAATTATAGTAATTTTAATCAACCTCATTTGCTATTTGCTTCTCTGAGATTTCCAGGAGAATTTGCTCAGCTGCACTTCAGTGTTAATATCTCTCTACCCTTTCTGTTTTACAAGTCATGCTTTTATTCTGTCATTCCTACTGCAGCTGAACCGGAGCATTTTAATAAACCTCTTGTTACCCACATCTTCTGTCCATATGTCATTGACTTAAGCAGAGAAGTTTGTCAGGTTAATATTTTATACATTTTGTATTTAGACTATTACTTAGCTGATCCATAACGGGATTATAGTCAGGGACAGGAATATTGAGTGCCTTTTTTTTTTTTCCCACGTGCCTGTCTCCAAGACAACTAGATGGCTGTATTTAAAAGAGCACAAAGACCAGAACGAGCAGCTCATCCAAGTCTTTTAGCAAGTGAATGCTCTGTGGTTTTGTATTTTTCAGGCAGGCCTTTCACTCTATCCCCCTGACATCTTTTACCCTGGGCTCCGATGGGTGGAAACTCCAACTGGTAGCCCAGCTGATAATTGCAGCTATTAAGCTGCTGCTAGTGTAACTCCAGTTCTTTTTTTTTTTTTTTTTTT
>Ga0065711_1035300_pt1 | contig 22509 bp, 15 predicted proteins | sample Hoacrofraction12_FD_59098 | JGI IMG/M metagenome (GOLD analysis project Ga0065711, IMG submission 59098) | Hoatzin crop microbial communities from Cojedes, Venezuela - Epithelial fraction 12 v2 (version 2) | ecosystem: Host-associated > Birds > Digestive system > Esophagus > Crop | place... | reverse complement strand
GTTTGGGGGGGGGGGGAAAGCAACAAAGCCAAAAAATCCTTCCACCCAATGTACTGACATTCTGAAATGTGAAATTGTAAAAACCAGCTACCTTGATTTCGTTTCAGTAAGAGCTTACAATATCAGATCCAGGTGTAGCAGCAGTTCTCCTGGAGAAATACACACAAGCCAGTCTAGCATAAACCAGGCATGTGAAAAATTTTTTCCATCTCATGAAAATTTAAAACTTTTCGAGAGATTTCAGCAGAGCTTTGAACTCCAGTGCATATAACATCTGATTGCCTAACACTTTCAGCTGCAGAGCTCCAGTAGGTTACTAACTCTGATGCCTACACCAGTGGATGCTGTCATTTCCATGAACCCTCTGAGTGTGCCTGCAGAAGCTGTAGCTCTCAAATTATGCTTTCCCAGGTTGTAAGATACACTAAAAGCAAAAGTGATCAAAAGTTCCTATGATTTCATTGAATCTGTATGTCCTATCTCCTTTCTCTGTAATTTGATAGGTTAAAACCATATATTCGATGTTAAGTTTTGTAATCTAGCCACAGATTCTACATCAAAAAGTTGTAAACGTGCAGCATGTTCTGTGCATTTATTTGGAAACATGAACACAGCGCCTGGAACCTTGTGGTCCCCACAGCTGAAGAAGCCTGTGCCTATCTGCCCCCTCCCTGGCAGTGTTCAAGCCCAGGCTGGATGGAGCTCTGAGCAACCTGGTCTGGTGGAAGATGTCCCTGCTCACGGCAGGGGGGTTGGAACCGGATGATCTTTCAGGTCCCCTCCAATCCAAACCATTCTATGATTCTATGATCTTTTGTGGAAGGGTGGATGAGATGACGTCCACAGGTCCCTTCCAACTTCAACCTTTCTGTTTCTAGTATATATATGCAAAAGAAGTTATCAGTATATTAAACTTCGTCCCATCGGTGATGCTCCAGCTTGCAGTAAAACAAGCCTGCTGCAGTCTACTCAAAGGGGTGTAAATAAAGCCAGTGGAGTGCAGAGAAGGTATCTGTTATCCCAGCAGGTCTGCGTCAGCCCCTGTGCTTTTATTATGGCCCTGGATAACTGGAAATTAGAAAGTGAAGGGTACATAGTTTAGGAGAAACATTACAAACTTTGAAATATGTATCATATATATGAAAAAATCTTTGTCCAGTCTGCCTAGGACTACAGACTCAGTTCATTAGCAAGGATGCATTACAGATCTGTCTTGGCTGGTGGTGTAAACTCACCAGCAAGTCAAATCCAACATGTTCCACAGTGCTGCAGGTGGCTGAGAAATCTGATTCCGGAAAGCCTTTGCCTACGCAGACATATGGGGACAGGAACCATGGAGGAACCTGGGATGCCTAGGCTACCACCGCTGCCTCCATCTGTTCCTCTCGAAACGCCTTCCTTCAGCTTCCCCGTGCCCAGGAGCTCTCATAGGTTTGGCTGTCTGAACCGGCTCCGCTCGTTATATTGTTTCTCTTACATACGGCCCTTTAACCATCAACAGACAGTTTCTGCTCTCAGAAGAATACATCAGCCCCCAAAAACATGCCCAGACATCTGAGGGACAGCACAGGGCCTTGCAGCATGTTTCTGTTCATCTCCTGGCCCCTCCTGCTCCTTCAGGACCAGCGATCCCATAGATTTCAGGGGGAAATGAAAAAAACGCTCTAAGACATCTTGAGTTTCTCATCTGGTTTCTCTTCCTGCAATCTTTTCCTTTCCCAGTGCTACGGTAATTTTCATGCAAGGGGACGAGGGTGAAGGAACAGATGCTGCTCCTGTTTCCTCCCTGTTATCATCCCGCTCCCAGTGATGCTCCCCGTAATCGTTCCATTGTACGGCTGCGTTTCCTATAAAGCTGAACAATGAATAATGGATGCAAAGCTAAGTGGTGTTTCAGGTTCATTAGTATGCATATTGTTATAAATTCGTTTCGGGAGGTGCTGTGAAGCCACTCGCCTCTCTTTTGTATTTTGAGGTGTCACTGCTTCAGGCTCTGCTGATGTTAATTGTGTATTCATCCATTTGCGTATTTAGCTTTACCTGGATTGCAGCCTATTGTTCTTATTTGCAAAGCTTGGGTTTAATTTCCTGTAGGAAGCTTTTCTTTTGTCTCTAGGGCTCATTCTGCTATTATCATCCGCCTTGAGAGTACTAAAGCACTGTCTTGCTGGTAAAATATAATTTGTTTTGTAGTGTTCTAATGAAAATTTTGCCAATTCTGTCCTCAAGAAAATAAAGATCAAGATTTTCCCACTTTCTCATTCTAGCTGTCAGTATCCAGAGCTTCCTTTCTCTTCATTCCTATTCCTGAACCCAGAATAGCCCGTGAGCTCCTCAGCCACAGCTCTGCAACTCCTTGTTCCCTTTGACCCAGCTGCCAGGAGAGGCTTTGCTGGTGACACTGGGCTCCTGAAAAGAATTCCTGTCAGCCACGCAGAAAGCAAGTCGTGTAACAGCATTTTCTTATAAAGTCGAACAGAAGCGACTTCCTGCTCCGTTTCAGACGCCCGGCCCTTCCTAGTACATCTTGCAGTTGTTCCCTTTATTTTGTATGACATACACATTTTATTCCTTCTCATTAGGCTGTTCAATAACAGCCCATTATCTTTCAACAGATTCATAGCAGATAAAACATCCATATTATTGTCGCTATTTTTATTTCTGTTTTATGATATTCTCCTTCACACATTCCGACTCCAGCTTCCTAACAACAGCGTATCATTAGGCCTTGCCTTCAGCTATTGTTAACAAAGTACTGATAAAATGTAGTAGGATGCTACAGAAAATGTAGAGCTAATCCCGAGTCTTTTTTCCTCCCTGCCCTATCTGTATTGGACCAACAGTGGTACAGAGCTGTCAGCTCGAGAAAGTACAAAACGAACTCTGGGGACAATGGAAGAAAGAGACAATGGTGAGCTATAGCTGTGCTCTCGCAGGACACTTCACACAAAAGGACAAGCGCCCACAGCAGTTGCATTAAAAATGGAATTTGCAGTTGATAATATTCCGTGTATGCACAGCGCATATAAAGTAATGCAGTAGTCGCTGATAGCAGTTTCTCTGTGCAAGAAGAACATCTCTTACTGAAACTGTTTCTCATCTTTGATGGTGTATGTAAAGCCTTCTTAACACTATAAGCTGTTAAGTGTTAAGCATAAACTATTCAGACCAGGCTGCCAAAGATAGGTGTTGAAATCCAAGTATGGAAATGAGTTGTCCTACATTCGGTACCTGGAACCAGTAGCCACATTTTGAAAATGCTGGTGTGACTCTCTGAAGATGAAAAGGAGAGCCCGTGGCAGAGCAAAGAGTAAGTCCTCTCTACCTGGATCAGCATCACCTTTTTTTCTCCTTTTTGATGCCTACAGTGATAAAAAGCTCTCCAGTTCTTCGGTCATATGAAACCAGAGATGAAAATGGATTTGCTAACTCTACTAAAAGCTACAAAACCAGGTGAGTCAGTGTCTTCAGATGCTTCATCAGGAAGCTCATAATCTCAGCTATGTCCAGGATGCCTGTTTTATTCATGGTGACAGCAAGCGTGCATCCGCTGGAGCCTCTTTGCTAAGAGAGCCGAACAACACGTCCCTGAGCAGAACATGGGTGCCCACAGATAAGCAGATGGCATGGACAACTGGCAGGTCTAAGAGGTACAAGACTGTGACATGTGGACCTACCGCATGAGGAGACAGAGATCCGTCATCAGCAGCTCATTTCCACGCTTATTATGTTAAATTGCTAGCTTATGATTTATTGAACAGACGCTGATCTCTAAAGTCTGAAATATGAAAAACTTAAATCTTACAAAACTATTGTCAGTGTGCGTTTCCACTGCAGAGATTATCATGACCACAGAAACAGGCAACTTCATAAGTATCACAGTCTCACACACTGTGTGCACGTGTTTATGTATGTATATATACAAATATACTTAAGGAAACCCATGCATATATACTGTAATATTATTCATATGCAAATATATATACTCACATATCTTTCTCTACATAAACATACTAGCTTCCCCACAGGTATGTATATGCAAGCACAAAACATATGCATGTAGATACCCTAACATATGCATATTTATCATAGGCTTTTTAAAACAGGTTTGCTCTTATTTATAGAAATATCCTCTTCTGCATTTATATTTAAGGAACTGTACTTGGCCACATTTTTTTGGCAAGGAACACTTGCTATTAGCCTGTTCCCTTTAACTTGTGTAAATAGGGTTTTACTGTATATTTCTTTGGGAACATGAATGTATGAAATAAAAGATAATCAGCTTTAGTATAAAGTGCATAACCTCTGAAGAAGGAAGTGGCGTGGGGAGTGATTAAAATCAGGGCTAGGTTTCTCCATTTGGGTCAAACCACGCCAGCATTCGGGCACCCCAGAACCTCAGTAGAGACACAACCGAGTAACTGAGAACAGAATTTGTCCTGAATGCTGAATGATCCTCTCTTTAATCACAATTAGCATGTCTTATAGACCACAAACCCACAAATTCCTGACCTGTTAGTATTTCTCCCTTCCTTGTCGCTTGGTGCTGTACCACCCACACAATGCCCTCTTCTTCTGCTGGGTTTATGTCGTCCCACTACACTAGTGAGGGTCTGCGGGTGAACACCTCCAGGAGACACATCTTTCACCCACACCAAGTGTGCAAAAGGTGTATATTTTGTTGTTCAGGTTGCCTGGAGTCTGTGTCACCGCTGCAGCCTGCTGAGGTGAGGGTCCTGCTGTGCGTGCACTGGACGCCCACGGAACCAAGACACAAAGTGACCGCTGGAGGTGAGGACAGAGGCCCAGCTGTAGAGGCAGTAAGAAGGTGCAGCACACTAAAATCCCAGCCTAATCCTCTGTCTGCCATGGACATCTCACGAAGGAGAAGAGCCGCAGGGAGAACTGAATTCTCTGCAGGAGGGGAAAGCATGACAGCTCCTCTTCATGCTTTGATCCCAAAACAGTGGTGCCTGCAAAGGGGCAATGTGCTGTGCCAAGGGGCAGGAGGGGGCCAGGGGGGCTGGGCTCCATCCTGTCCCTCCCCACACAGAATCATAGAATCACAGAATCATAGCATCACCTTCCCACCCAACCCCTCGCACTTGAGCTCCCTGCTCAGCCCAGCGGTGATAAAATGCCTGGACACACTCGTGCCTCCAAGCTGTCACTTCTCTGCCTGTGAAAGGCAGCAAGAGAGCTTCCCTGACCTCACAAAGCACGTTTCACATTGCCTACACTCGGATGTTACTGCAACGGAGGCCAGAGAACAGACAACCTACTCAGCTTTCAGGTATAGAGCTCCAGTTTGCAAAGCTGGAATTGAGCATGGTAGTTACTGTGTTCCCTTTTCTTTCTTTTCACTCTTGGCAACTTGCTCTTTGTTCTTGTAGGCTACCTGATTCTAGGGATTTTTTCTTCCAGTGAAACATTTAATTTTTCTTTTTAATACATGCCCTGCCACTGAGCACCTGCTGCAATTAAAGCGCTGGTATTTGGCTCCTGTGAGGTCTATTCTATTATGAAGTCTCATCCATTGATTGTAGACTAATGAACCCATCAATTCATCACAGCACTTCTATTACCCTACTGCTGTTGTGGGATATTGTATTGCTGAGCTCGGGTAAGAGGACTGACTCTCTTGCTACTGCCCCAACTGTTGTTACTGTTGTTAAGGATGTAAAAAAGGTAAAGTAATCAGAATTTCAATTCAGTTCAACTTTGTGGCCCTTCTGTGCCATGTTGGTTCCTCCTATAGTAGGACTTTCTCATTTAAAGCAAATCAATTTGAGCAAGACCTGCTGTTCAGAAACAGTGGGTCGTGAGTGGGATGGAAGAGGGGAAGAGACTTGATATTTTGCTTGGTAATAGAGGGGGACACAAAAACTGGTCAGTTTTTTTTCATTCATAGAAATTGTCTGGAGTGCGCCATCAGCAAAACCTAGAAAAACTCAAGTTAAGGTAAGTAGAAACAGCAAGAAATTATTTCAACAGCAATTGCAACAGCAGCAATATGCTTTTCTCCCTCTGCTTCAGATGCTGCTAATACTGTTTTTTAAAACCTAGTCTCAGATTATATGTGGCAGATTTATTTATCATTCTATAGATTGTTTTCTAGTTTTTCCAGATTCTCTGGTGTTATATTGATTCAGCACAGAAATGCCAAAATGCACAAATGGAATTGGGAAGAAAATAAAACCCAGAACCACAAAAATATTGCCTTTATGGTGTCACTTTAAAGTTTGAGCAGTCAAGAACCACATATAATAATTCCGGCAGTCTTCGTATCTGTCTTGAGAAAACATTTTGGTGTTGAATTCAGAGGGTGAACACTAATAAAGGAACGTACTGAAAAATAAAAGAAATCCGGCTGCTCTTCATAATCGTGTTAGAGAAATCACGATGTCCCTACAAGAAGTATGTAAACAGAGAGTCCACAAACACAAACGAGAGGAATGGAGATGTCTGAATACAGAAGATGCCTATAAAAAAACAAGGCTAGCAGATAGGAATGAATACAACTTTTTCAAACAGTATTCCTTGCTAAAAACAATTAAAAATTCCCAATATTAGCGAGTAAAATGAAGCCAAAAAAGTAGTTTAAATATAGGCAACACAAGCCCATGCAAAAAAAGGTTTCTAAATTCCAAAAAGCGAAACCCCTTTCCACCCAGCACAATCCCCATCTGAATTTAGCCACCAACTAATTCACTTGTTGTTTTTTAAGCCAGCTGTTACACACATATAGTACTCGGATTGTCCAAGCATCTCAGTTCTAGGACTAGGTTGTTTTTCTGACACGCATAATCTGACGCCACAGTACAGACAAGGGATTTGGCTAGCGTGGGCGTTTTAATACCATGTCCATCTGCTGCACATGTCCTGACATAGGTTCTTCTGGAGGTGGGAGACAGAGGATCTAGAGCAGGCAGAAACTAATCTTCTTTAAAAACAAGGCCAACAATTAGCTAGTAAATAGTGGTGCTGCAAGTCTAACTAATTAATGTTTGAAAAATGTTTTGAGATTCCCCAGATAGGGCACGTTGCAGAAGTGAAAAATATTACAAGTAATCTTTACCGATGTATTAATAACACAGAAGGCAGGAATGCAGCCTTGTTATAAAACAAGGCTCATAATGGGTTTCTTTTGGAGAAGGTTTGCTAACAGAAGCAACTGACTGCAGAGCAAGGACAGAGCTCTGCTCCAAGCTGTGGTGCCTCAGGAAGGCAGCAAAGCTCATGCACGTTCTATGAATCTATGATTCACATTAGCAATTTTTGTCACTGATAGCTCACAGCGGAGTCAGATGCTCCATCCACCTCCCGATGGGTCCCTGGAGGTCTGTGAGCCTTTGGCTTCTTTCAGCCTCTCTCCTCAGAGTCCACCATGAGATCTTGTCACTGCTCTGCTACAGCAACCCATAAAACAAGGAAGTGGCTTAATAAATAAGAGAATCACTTCAGCTGATGAAACTTCTGGATTGGAGTGTGACTTCTTCATTGCTGAGGGTACAGGAAGGGCAGCAGAAGATCACCAGTCCAGTGAGACCTTCTCCACTGTGAGTGTGGGTGACAGCATCACCATTCCCCCTGTGGTCTCTTTTGGGGTCATGTGCTGACCTCTTACATCTGTGAATACAGTGATCCAGTAAGAAAGATATGTACCCTCTCTGAAATCTTGCAGACTACCCTTTGCAGGGAACTACCATCCAGGTCCTCTCCCTCTCACCCAGCTCAGCCCTGAACAGAGGGACTGAGGCAACAAGGGTGGAAGGGTGAGGCGGGAGATGGCATTCATCTTGTTTCCAGCTGGGAGCCCAAGGCATGCTGGAAGAGATGTTGTGTGCTGACAGGGTCACAACATGGTGGAAAGCTGGTGGTTCTGGAGATGTGTTGCGGAGCGTGGGAGGAAGATGGCATCTCTGCAGAACGACTGCTTGGCTGCTGCGTACTAGGTACACGGAGAAAGCAAATAAACTGGCAGTGACTGGGAAATGACTGATCCTTGCCAAAGCTGTGAAAAGTTGTCCTCACTCCTGTGTCCTCAAGTCTCCAAAAGCCTGCTCATGCTTTTGAAGTGTTGAGGTCCTCCTCTCCTCTTCCTTGTTTGTTCTTGCCTGATTGATCCCTTTGCCATGCTGATTAGGAAGCAGCTGATGCCTGCCTGGCTGATTAGAGGGACCACGTATAGGGACTCCTCAGCCAAGCAAAGCCTGAGCAAGGCTATTCCTCCTTACACTGACGTTCACTCCTCTTTATTCAGAAATAACCAGCTGTTTTTATAGAAAAATAAACCAGCGCTGACATAAAAAGCTGGCTCAGAAAGGGCATGCAGAAAGTGGGTAGGAGCCCTGGGTCAGAGCAGGGATATGTGTAGAGATGTGGGTAACCTCAGCACAGAACACGGAAGGGACTTGCCCGATGTAGGGAGTCATTTCCTGTTCCTATTACAAAGCAGAATGCTGGTAATGGAAGCATTGGCGGGGTCTTCGTGTAGACACTGGATGAGGGGATTGAGTGCTTCGTCAGTAAGTTTGCAGATTACACCAAGTTGGGTGGAAGTGTCGATCTGTCTGAGGGTAGGAAGGCTCTGCAGAGGGATCTGGACATGCTGGATCGATGGGCTGAAGCCAACTATATGAGGTTCAGCAAGGCCAAGTGCCGGGTCCTGCCCTTGGGTCACAACAAGCCCATGCAATGGTGCAGGCTTGGGGAGGAATGGCTGGAGAGCTGCCCGGTGGAGAAGGACCTTGGGGTGCTGGTCAACAGCCAGCTGAACATGAGCCAACATTGTGCCCAGGTGGCCAAGAAGGCCAAGGGCATCCTGGCTTGGATCAGGAATAGTGTGACCAGCAGGAGCAGGGAGGGGATCGTGCCCCTGTACTGGGCACTGGTGAGGCTGCACCTCGAGTGCTGTGTTCTGTTCTGGGCCCCTCACCACAAGAAGGACATTGAGGGGCTGGAGCGTGTCCAGAGAAGGGCAGCGAGGCTGGTGAGGGGTCTGGAGAATAAGTCTGATGAGGAGCGGCTGAGGGAACTGGGGCAGTTTACTCTGGAGAAGAGGAGGCTGAGGGGAGACCTTATCGCTCTCTACAGCTCCCTGAAAGGAGGTTGTAGTGAGGCGGGTGTTGGTCTCTTCTCCCAAGTGACTAGCGATTAGATGAGAGGAAATGGCCTCAAGTTGCACCAGGGGAGGTTTAGATTATATATTAGGAAAAATTTCTTCACTGCAAGAGTGTCATTGGAACAGGCTGCCCAGGGAGGTGATGGAGTCTCCATTCCTGGAGGGGTTCAAAAAAACGTCTAGATGTGGCACTTTGGGGTATGGTTTAGTTGTCATGGTTGGACTTGATCATCTTAGAGGTCTTTTCCAACCTATGATTCCATGATTCTATGACCTGTAAGTGTGCTGGTGAGGAAAGGCTGGGTTATTTCTCCAGGCTGCTTTCCTTGGAATGACGTGCTGTCAAGTGACAGCTTTGCACAGCGGAGTCCTGGGTGGCTGTAGCACACCCTGTGTGTTCACATCGAGCAGAGCATCTGCAAACAGGCAGTGTTTCATACTGCACATCATGTTTGATTACTTCATTATTGTGGTTGCCACTGGTATGAATGAATAGACACACCCCGTTTCTTTCTGAGATCTTCTGATAAGATACACTCATGCAAGCTTAATGAAGGTTTGTGGGAAAGTCTGCAGGCATCCATAAATGGCATTTATCCACACTGAATGCAGGATGTGCGGGTCTTTACACCTGCTCTCCAGCCTCTTTACCTGTGTATATAGTAGTGGAGTTTTTCCAGCAAGTCCCTTGGAACCTCCAGAGAGACCAAAGAGGCTGAGCAGCTGCAGAAGCAGCATGGAAGGTCAATGCACAAACTCCTTTCTCCCTCAGCGTGAAGCAATAAGGGTGTAAGTGATTTATAAACTGGAGTCTGAGGTGATTGCAGTACTCAGGGCTAGACATACAATTCCATTACCATCACATGTTCAGCGTTTGCCACAGACCTGGCAAAATAAACCATGAGGTCTCCAAAAACCATACCCTTACTCACTGCCACAGAGGATGGGAAATAAAATCTTTGATTAGGTTTTGCAAGCTGCAAAGTTACGGACACTGACTGTAAAATGTGAGCAGCAGAGAGCGAGTGAAAAATACTCCTCCTTGGTTGATCTCTGAAGCTTGTGGGAAAGTTTGTGTTGTGCTCACATAACAGCCCAACGTCACTCCTGAAGCTGTGATTCAACTGTATGTCCCATACCTCCCTCCCAGGGCTTTCTACTGCCTCGGACCTTCACATCCTTCCTCCTCGGCTTTTACTGTCCCAGATGGAGAACAGTTATTCTGAGGGACTGAATTATTCCATTCCTTTATCCCATCCTTCATGTTTGCTGCAGAATCACAGCCCAAAATATTTATCTTCTCCCCTCATGCAACTCCCTTTTGGTCATCTCTGCCTTTGGGAAACGGAAGCTCAGACTGGCATCTAGCCCTGTCCTACCTCCTACATTTCCTCAGCTCTGGCAGGGCTACCACTGCCTTACAAAAGCACAACAACAAATCGCTGCCTGTTCCCAGTTATGAATCTGTTACCCCCCAAAAAAACAGAGTCATTTTGATTTCTTTCCTCTCCATGTTTGTGTACAAGGGCTTCCTCACCATCTCTAGGAGGCATTGCTATTCCACTGTGTTTCCGAGAGCAGTCAAACCCATCCTCGCCGGAGCTGAGAGATCCTCTGCCCCTAGACTGAGCTCATCCACTCCCACACAGAATTTCCTTTCCCTCACCCTCGCTCCCCGTCCAGGTTTTATGCAGAAAGCTGAGAGGCAGCGAGCTCCTTTCGGGCTTTGCAGCCAATTTTTGGGTGGAGCAGCCGATGAGCTCACTGGGGCTGCACGGGCCCGTGGGCTATGGTGTTCCCCTCCGGAAAGAACAGCTGAGACGCTTTAACCTTTGTGAGCGTTTAGAGACAGGAGAGTGCTCAGCCGCTTTGGAAACAATGTGCAATTGAGCTAATTGTCCGTTTCAAAAATAGTAAGTGGCTTAAGATCTACAGAAGTAATTAGAATTGCCACACCATTGCTATTAAGAAGCAATAATGATGTTAATCTGATAATTACCTCCTTTAACAGGGATTAAATATCAGGTTTGGGGTTTGGTTTTTCTGTATCTCCCAGTGCATGAAGAGTCCAGAAGTGGGGCTACAAACCCCAGCTGGTTCTTCTTCTGTGGCTTTTGGAGGGGTGAAGTTCCCTTTCCTCTCCCTGCACCAAAATCTGTCTATATCTCCCTCTCTCTGATAGATATACGTATACACACACATATACTTCTTTATATACATACATGTGTGTGTAAGCAGGGCCCTCGGGGAAGCTGCTAGGCTCCTCAGGGCAGAGAACTTATGTTGCATTCCCTGCTCACTCTTAGCTGCTCCCCTGTAAAGGACAGTAAATGGCAGGTTTGCAGAGCTCACACATCCACCTCTCAGCTAATTCCTGGCATCAAAACACTCTGAGCCTATATTTTTTGAAAGATTCTTAATTTGTATTATAACTCCTGAAAAGCTACCAACTTTTCTTAGACGTAAGGGCCAAAGACCTACCCAATATCCTAAAGCTTGGATAAACTCCACAAGAAAACAAGGATGGGAATAAATATGCTCAAAATGGAGGTGGGTGGAGTGTTAATAGCTCCTTAGCTTTCTGCAGATGAAATCAGCAGATGCAGGTGTGCCTTAATTTTGAAACCCTATACCCAGATGACTGATTATATTGGTCTTGGAAAACTCTCAAGCGAGTGAGCTTCCATAAAATGAAACTAACAACTGAAGTTCAAGAAAAGTCAAAGATGAACTCCTGGCTCTGTTGTGTGAGGTGGATCATAGTGGGGAATGGACGCAGAAAAGAGAGATTGCTTGCTGGATGCTGACAAATAGATTTCTTAGAATAATCTTGTTATGCACACCATACTCGTTTCTCCATACAAAACAAAACGAAAAAACAACAGACTTCAGGCATCGTGATTTTGGAAGCAGTGTTAAGTCTTTTTGACCAACGATCTTTCTTGCTCCTTTGGAAACAGAGGTTTAGGAAAGTGCTGGCAGATACCTTCCTGCAGCAGATACTTTGTGTTTAAAAAAAATTGACCTATTCTTCTTTGCTTTCATGTTGTGCTATCACACACTGATAGAGCCAGCTGTGGTATGCTTTTGTATAGCTGTGCACCTTTCTGTCAACATGCACTTATCAGGAACAGTAGAGCTTTAGTTTATAAGCGCTGCACTTCCTGATCTTTGAGCAGAAAAATTTTCAGAAGAGGTACTTTTTCTACCTCAGAAAACACCACTCCTGGATTTTTCGGGTTTTTTCTCTCTGTAGCCAACCCTTTCCAGCCCCGCTGAAGTGAGGTTCCCATAGTGCCCAGCACTGCAGCTCCAGACTCTGCAGCACTAAAATGTTCCACGCAAAAATGGTTTACAAATCCTCAAGATCTGCACTGCCTCTCCTGTTCTCTCCAGCCAAGACATTGCATTGAGAATATGCTGAATGTGAGGTTAAAATTCTAGGCTCGCAGTGTTAATGACCATTAGCCAAAACCTGATCCTTGAAACTGAAAACTTTAAAAGAAAACCTTTTCCGTCATTTGGTTATGCCCATTGAAAGCTGAACCCACCCCCATGGCTTTGGTCCTCTATTGGATGCAGAAGCGGTGGAGAGGGTGAGGCTTGCAAAGGGACGGGCCTTGGGGAGTAGGTCATGTTGTTTTTCTGTGTAAAGCTGGATGCAGCTGCAGCTTAAGAAAAACAGATCAGAAAAGCCCCAGTGGTTTGCACAAGACTTCCACCCAAGGTGAGGGAATCATCATGAGACTGTCTGGGTTTTCTGTTGTTTGGTGCATTTTTTTAACCCTGAATTCCTCACTCTTTAATCACCAATTTTGATATGGCCTAAAAATCTGCCTGATGGTGTTTAGTAGAGACAAACAACTTGATAATTCACATCTATCCATCCTTAAACTCTGGCGTAACTGAACTCAGTCTAATTCAGAAAACAGGAATATAGTATTGCTTACCCCACTGGAAGGTCTTTGCTGGAGGAAGGGGCAGAGAATGGTAATTCATATTATCCAGAGAAAAAACCAAAGACTTCAAGAGCCTACTCTGGCTAGCCCAGCAAAGTGAAAGCTGAGAGGGGAAGACTGCTTCCTATGCTGGGCTGGGAAACATCAGAAAAGGAGGGCCAAATGGCAAAGGAACAGGTCAGCACCTGCTGCTGGTCATAAATTTGGGAAGGAAATGAGAGAGAAGTTGATGACAACTACAGCAGTGGAGCAGCCTTATAGGAATGAAATATGCAAAGTAGTTTTAAGACAGTGTTAGATCTATTTCTGAAGGAGGGTCTGTGATGTGTCTGTCTCCAGCACATGCTACATTCCCAGTAGAGCAGGTATGATTATTTGGAAGTCACTCTCACCCTTAATTTGAAAGTACTCATGGATGAGCACCTCTTATCTGCTGTGAAGTAGATTAATTCCAGATCCCAGTGTTTTGCCTAGAGGAAATGGATGTCCTCACAGCCAGCACTTTTCTCCACTCTGGTCATGGAGACTGGATACTGGTGCAGTACAAGCGGAACAGACCACAGAAAGTGGCCAGCTTCACGTGATCTTCCAAACTAGCATCTCCCAGTTTTCCTGTCATAAACTGCTTGCTGGGCAAAAGGGTCTGCTCCTCTGACACTCCTCAACATTTCTTACTTTCTTTTATGCTCTTAATTGCTTTCTTACCCATAAAAGTGAATCCTCAAAATTAGTTTTGCAAGCATGTTTGTGGAGCAGTATCAGGAAATCTGATGTCAGACTCTCTGGGTTGGGTGCATCATATCCTGAAATTTTTCCAAACTGCTTGCCACACTTCAGCAGAAGAGCCCAGACAAGGAAATACCATCAGGATGAGGGTGAAAAGTCCCAAAAATGTGGGGGTGAAGAAACAGTGAAGACAGAGGGGAACTTGAATTAAATCACAGGTAGACACAGTTATGTGCAAAGTAAGAGAGATTTTTGAGGATAATGAGGCCCCTGCACAGGCAAACAGATGCAAGCCTGTTTTCGACAGGGTTATTCAAGGAACAAGGAATTGTCTAGGGATGTCTGGAGGCCCTCCCAGCTCTATTTTTTACAACTGAGTGATTTCTGTGACTTGTGGTTTGAAAGGGTAGCTGATGTCAGGCAAGTCAGGCTGCAGGGGAGCAGAGGATTAGGATACCATTCATACTACTCCCAAGAATAGAAGGCAAAGCACAATCACGCTCAGACACCGGGGCCTGTGGCTGCCGAGGTGTCTGTGCAGATGAGGGCAAACAGATTGAATTCCGTGTGACTGGAACAAAGAGCAGCAGCACAAGGGGTGGAAAGGGAAAGACACGTCAAGGGTAGAAGTGCTGGTAGAAGGCTATTAGAAAACACTGTCATCTCTGGACAAAGCTGTGAGGTGATTAGTTATGGCAGACTGCAATACACAGATTGGAGCGCACTGCGTCCAGCGAGCACAGTAACCCGTCCGGCTATACCCATGACCCATAAACACGGAGCCGGGTGATGTGATCGACAGGAACAACGGCGAGATGCTGCAGTCACTGCTGTGCCTCAGTTCAGGCAGAAACATGTCTGCAAAGGGTGCAGTCCAGCCACGAACTCAGAAGCATGTTTGCACCCGCGCTCGTTTATTCATCATCAACAGCGTGTTGCAAACAATCAGAAGAATGGCAGCTGCTTGCCAAGGCACCGAGATTTCTCACGTCTGTCACTTGAGCCGGGCACAGCAGTAACAGTACCAGATTCCAGCTGTGTGCTACATGCGGCTCAGTATTTATGAGTTTCGTGTCGTGGAGGCATTTGTTGTGGTCCCATTCATCTGGGTACGGCTAATACAGCCGCAGCGTGCCAAGCCCCGGGACGGCAGGCACTGGCGTGGCATCAGACTGACTGGTGGCAAACAGAGCCTTGCTGCCTCCAGCACAACGTGACACCAAAAGACGAGCGCGGGCACTGAAAATGATTAATTGGCAACCATGCTATGTATGTTGTCATCAATATGCATTCTTACGGTTAATAGGATATCCTACAATCATCTCCTCCTGCTGTGCTTTTTGCCGTTCATTTGCTGCACAGCAACACTTTGCCACCTACAAAAAAGCCCAGGATTTCACTGTGGTAGGAGATGTACAAACACAGAGTCAAAAAGGTGGCTCCTGTCCACAAATACTTCTCATCTAACTGCCTGGTGAAATGTCACCATCCATATATAGCCATTTGCTGAGCAACCCGTCTGTCATCTCCGCAGTCTGCTAGGCAACGTGACCATCAGCTTCGCAACGCCCAAGCGCTTGCAGTGTTGAAGAGAATATTCAGCCAACCTCTCTCGCATAAGCATTGCTCTCTGCCAGCCCTGTGCAGCTCCAGATTACCAAGTTTGCTGTATATGAGTGTTTTCATACAGCATTGTGTATTAAAACTGGTACTTGGCTGAAGCAGCAGCTGCAAATATTTTGCAGAACAAACCCTACAAACGGTTTCTCTGTTTTCAGCTGCTAAAGGCCAGCTAACAAACTGATGTTATTCAGTACCCCTGAGAAGGCATAGAAGTTTCAGGGTGTGTCAGAAGAGTTGAGCAGTATGATGTCAAAATTGCATCCTCGCTGCAAGCCTCCCAACCTGCCCACTCTGCAACTCAGTCCAACTTCTCATTTCCTTCCCCAAAATTTCCACTTGATTCTTTGTTCTTTCTCATCACGCAGAAGGTCCCGTCTTTCCTCCCTTTTCTCTTTGGCACCTCCCTCCTCGTAGACCGGCAGAATTTAGGGACATCTGCAGGAACTGCCAAAGGCAAATCCCAAGGCAGGATGCAGGAGTACAGGTGGGGTTTCAAGATCTCGGTGGAGGAGCCAGCCCCAACAGAAGTGGCCAGGAGCCATGACTGTGTTCCTGCCTGTAGGGCTGAACAGGGAGCCTGAGAAAAGGCACTCCTGGTCGTCTGTTAGAAGTCATCAGTAGTCAGTGGAGGAAGAGGAAAGAGGAAGATGAAGGGCGGAAAGGATCATGGCATGGCATCAAAGGCGTCGTTAGGGTAGGGCATCACGGCTGCAGAGCCGAGCTCACTTCGTCACAGCTCTCCCCAGCATGACCTGGTTATAGACCTGGAGCTTCACTGGTGAGACAGCAAAAGCTCAACAAGAGAGGAAAAAGGGGCTGGGCAGGGAGGTGCCCTTCAGAGTAGGAAGGCAGGAACTGCAGGAATAACATGAGGGCAAGTTCGCACTGGAGGCACGGGGCACAAGCACTCTGGAAGAGAAAGGCTGGATGCAAAGGATATATGAATATGTATTAGGTGAGATCAAGCAGACGAAGAGGAAGGCATGTCCAGCCACTGCCACAGGAAAATCCACCAAGGATGAGATACTTCCCCACCAACCCCACCTTTGCTTTTGACAGTGCCCATATTTTTCTCCCACTCTGAACAGATTTCTAACTGTATCAGTCACACTGTACCAAAACCAGCACGGGTAGATTAATTAGAATTGAGCACACTTCACAGTGTCGTGGCAGAAATACACAGACTCAGCAAGGAGAGGCATTGCTCTGAGGTTTGTATGGAGCACTCCAACCCACCATCCGTTCAGTTTAGGACTAGTTCCTGCCCTTACTCATCCTGAATCATGTTCTACCGCAAGAGCAGTCCCGTTGCAGCCAGCAATCCCAAGGTGCAACGCGCATCCCAGGCAAAAAACGGCCAGTGAGGATGACAGTCCTCTCTAACGTGAGTTCAAAAAAAACTCCTCTGAGTGCATGGTGCTATACCCCTGTGGTTTTATATAATGAAACCAGACTGCTGTTTAAAATACAAACTTGCCCCGGAGCTCTTTTAGCCGTTCTTCCCTGGAATATGAATCTGGACATTTCCTGGACAGTGTAGCCCAGCGGCAGTAGCTGAGCCCCGGAACTGCATTCGATGAAGCAGTGAAACAGCTGAATCGAACATATTCGAATCTGTGTAATAAAAATCTTCCATCTCATCTTTTTCCCATGCTGAAAGCTATGCAATTATCTTTTTTTTAATAGTTCCTCATATTTCCAATAAAAATAATTATTAAAAAATAGCAAAACAGGAAAATTGCTTTGGAAAACACCTTAATTGATATTCTGAAGTCAATTTTCATAGTTTATTATGAAAACTGGTTTGAAGGAATTATCTCCTGTGGTCAGTCAGGGCAGTTGGCAGGTTTTCATATTATTTTTTCCTTTTCAGAAGATGGAGCTTTGAGCTTGAATTCAGTGTAGTACTCCAGATAATTGTTGGATCAGGTAGCCATTCCAGCCAATAAACCTGCAGAAATTGTAATTGATATTTTATAATTAAAGTCCACACTAAGAAGGAATAGTAATAATTAGTAGGGAAATCAAAGCACATAATAAGATAAGAAATCACAATATAGCTGAAAGACTTCCTTTAGGCAAAGGAAACAAATCACCCCTGAGCTTTCTTAAAGCAAAATCTGTTTCTCGCTTTTTGGGAGTGGTTTTTGTTTTTTTCATTTGAAGTACTCTTCTGGCTCTGGTAACCACTAAAGGGATGACGCGTTTTTCTGAGGAAGCGTTAATAGTCTCATTTGCATCGTGTTATTCCCAAATGTCCCAAACAGGAGCTGCTCATCCTCACTAGTAAGTGTTGCGCAAATACAAAGCAGGAGAGAGCATCTGCCCCTCTGGGCTTCCTAGACAACCTGATATCTCAAGACACAGAGCAGGCTGCAAGTGCTAATAAGAATTTTTCAACTTCCATCTCTAAGGGTTTTACCTTTCTTCCTTTTCCCTCATTAAAAAGACCCTGGCAAACATTCAGACAGAGCTGGTGACCAGGGAGGGTCTGTGTGGTGTGGGGTGTTAGTGCCTGGCCCGGCACAGGGGAGTACAGCTATCTCAATCCAGTGGATGCCTGGGCAGATATATTCTGGGCTTGGATATTTAGGTGTCCCCTAAGCTCATCTCATGAGTCTGGAGTTCTCCTTGCAAACCTGTTTGTGCACAGATCTCCATGAACCATGAGAAAACACAGAAGAAATTCAAACTGTTTTCACCACCAGTTCTCGTCATCCTTCTGCTGTGGGAAGGAGTTCCAGGGAGCTGAAACTCCTCACTTCCAACCCCCATCTGCCTGAGCCTTTCATACCACACGATGGGTCCAGGGAGAGATATGAAAAGGCTTATACTGGCAGCTATGTAGTGCCTCGGGAAAATGTCATTTCCACTTTGCAGGGTTCTTCAGATGCTGGCTGGTGCCATTTCTTCACATTTACTTCCTGATATGCAGTGTGACAAAAGGAAAGTAAGACTGAAGAGCTCTCTCAAGAACACTTCTCAGAAATGGCTTCCCTTCATTCTTCTACTCTTTCTTTTTTAATTAATTAAAGCCATGCAGAGTGGTAACAAGGAAATTAAAAATCAAGAAGAATATAGCATAAGAAATATTTTATCAAAGCATTTAAAAAAAATGCTTCTTTGTTCTGATTTTTTGAAGGCTGCCTGTTTTGTTGTCTCTCTCCTTTTCCTCGTACCCTGCAACTATCCTCAGGTAGCCCTTCCATACAAGTTCCTTTTCGTCACTGGAGGTTCGAGGTCCAAAGAGATTTTGTTCTTTTGATTGAGGAAATTCTATGCTTCTCTGACACTTGGGACCTTAGGCTCACTGCCAATCTCATGCAAACCCAACCCACTTCACAATTTACTTCCCTTAATTTAGCAAAGATTGCCATTTTGAAATAATGATAGTAATGTATTTAGAAAGGTACTTCAAAGCTTTTTTTAACCTGTCCACTTACAGAGACCGATTAAGCATAATCAAATTACAAGCAACATTACAGGCTAATGTACAAGAATATTAGTATCATCTGGGAACAACGCAGGGTTATGAGTCACACACAGTCTAAGGCCAAACTGAAAAAAGTATCTGACAGTATTTGTCTTAATAATACCACAATCTCTGTACATTTCTCACTGTAAGAATTCGTCAGAGACCAGTAGCACCTTTCTGCTAAAACCTCTTTGGCTGTCCTTCACTGAACTGAGTTTGACTTAAACAGATTCTCTTTCCCCCGTATTTTCTCTTCATATTTCTTTCAGTCATCTTTCTTGCATTATTACAGTACTCCTTCATGACATTTATCTTCATTTCTGCTGTTCCTCACCAGTGCATACTTTTCAATACCTGTGTTACAATCTGGATGACAAGCGGGACATACTTCTATTACCTTAACACTACCTAGTTACACATCCTACACTTTTGAGCTGTTCTGTTAGTTGCTGTGGTGGTTCCTGGGTGTTCTGCCCACCAGTGCCATTCTCCAGATTAATTTAGGCTACAGAAATCTTTTTTTTTTTCTGACAAAGATTCACCAGTCACATATACCTGCTTCTTCTAGGTGCTGTGTTTCTCAGGTTCTCTCTCTTCTGCTCCTACTTCTGATTTCTGCCCGCGGGTCACACTGATCTCCAATTAGTTTTCAATTTAACTAGGCATGTGAGTAGTCAGAGTCTGCCCGTTCAACGTCCTCACAAGCATGTATAGGCAATGAGGGTGGGATTTCACAACCACATTCACAAGTTGGCACCTGCATCTGGTCTGTTGTTGCAAGCTCCTGTTATAACCAGTTGCAATTAAGTCAAAACAACTGGCAAAGCCTAGGAAATAATGCAGTTCATGCTAATATAGCAATCCAAATATTTATTTATGTTTATATTTTATATTTCAGTTGATTCTATATAGATGTCCAGCATCATTTTAGATGTATTATTGTACCCAACGTAGCATCTAGTGGCTATCCATGAAGGGTGCGTGTCCCCCAAGGGTCCTGTGCCTCGTCAGCCTCAATGTCTTGTGTGCCACTGGACTGGATCCCTGTGTTTAATCAGCTGAATTGGGTCCTCAGTGGCCAGCTGAGTCACCTGCAGGCATCACTGCCTATGAGGACTAGGGCTCAGTTACCCACACTTTTGCAGCCTGTGCCATTTTAGATGTTCCAGTTTGACGCCCCTTTGCAAGGTAGTCTGTAGGTCATGCCCCATACATGGAGGTATGGGATGCCTTTCAATCACTCAGATGCCTATGTTCAGCTCTTGGAACCTCTGCCACAGCTCTCCACTGACTCTGGTGGGATCTAGGACAGCTGGAGGCGTGTAGTCCCTGAGACGTAGGTGTCCCCAGCCTGAACGGAGTCTTGCCCCGAGATATGTGGTGGAGTAGGAAACCATATCTCCTGCACTACTGTCACCTCACCAAGTGGACCGTGCAGTATGTGACAAGGGGATTCGAGGCCAGCAAGGTGGGGAAATGTGTCAGAGGGAAGCCGAAGTGTTTTCCATAAGTGTTTATTTGTTCATTTGGGATTATTTTTCTTAATACTGGAATCAGTGATTGGAGTTTTATGTTAATTTTTGATAAATTTATTTGATTGAAATTCCCTGACATGAAACTGTTTCTTTTTGCCCACAGCAAGTGGATGACTCAAAAACTCCGGAGAGTTCAGACTAATTGAAGTAATTTTGATGTCCCGGAAACTTTGCCTCACTTTTCAGCTCCTGCTGTCTTTTCAATTTTGATTTGTTCTTTAAGAAATACTAAAAAACGCTCTTGTCCTAACTTGAAGTGTTAAAAATAGGGAAAAATCCCCAACAGCATGACAATGACTGTTTCTAGAGGAAGGCAATCACCTGTAGCAGAGTCAAAGGGGGTCCTCACTCACGGATGGGGTTACACGAGGGAAACAGCCCTCTTTTAAAGAAGGACCACAGTTACCTTTTGCCAAGCACAAGGCACCAGGCAGTGGTTAGAGAAAGCAGGAGCTTTGCATGGCCCGCCTGTATTCCAGGAGCAGACACGTGCCTCCGGGTGACTTTCCACGTTTGTCAGGCAGGGAGGAAACAGAGCGGGTTTTGTAACATCAGGCGGAAGGCGGCTGGGTCGCCTGCAGATCTGCCATCCCACCGGTCAGCAGCGAGACATCACTCACCAGAGGGGTCTGTCCCACGGGGGAAGCATCTGCTGCACCCCCATCGCTTCAGTCCCCTGGACCAGCCGCCCCGGGCCCCTTGGCAGCCGCAGTCAGGCGGTCAAAAATGGGTGAGCCACACGAAGCAGATCGACCACGTACCAACTTCTCTGTGTGCAAAGAAGCGCTTCAGGCTTCAGATGCTTCAAATACTCTGCACTGAAAATGGAAATGATGATTTAGTATGAACGTGGATATTAAGAATGTTTTTGTGCCAAAGCTGAACTTTATCAAGAAAGTTTTACAGATGTATGCTAATTTTTATAGATCCCCATCTGCCTTCTTTTGATTTCTGTTTCAAAAAAATACAATCGTCTAATTACAGAGAAGAAGTTATGGTAGGTGACCACTGTGCACTGTGCACTGAAAATAAGTAATTTTGTGGTCTAATGAATGAATTCCAAAAATACTGCTGACTGAAATAAGCACCTCTAAACTATCAAGAATATTTGGAAATAATGAAAGATTTTTTACACGTAAGTTCTGTACTGAAGTACTGAAGAGAAAGCTGACCTTATCTGATAATTCATTTGCAGTGAATAATCTCACTGCTTTTACTAACTGAACTACTCTGCACAGTCAACAAGTTTCATTAGGTAGACATCAGGGAAAAGAAAAAGAAAAGAATGTTTATCCAAATATCAGCTAAAGAGAAATGCTAAGATGCTGAGATTTCCATGAAAAAATGAATGAAATATTTAAAGATGTCATGTTAGTACACATCCGCTATCAGTAAGGGGGAAAATACAATCATGTGTATCGATCGGGACTTCAAAGTTAAAGAAGCTTAACCAAAAATGAACGTATATTTCTGATGCCTGGCGAGGAGCAAAACCTATTTTGCAAACACTTGCATCAGCAGGTCAGAAACTGCATGCAGAGGAGCTGGGGTTTTATGGAGACAGGGAGGGCTAAATCTCTGAAATACCCAGGCACTGAATGCCACTGAGGTCACTGTAACAGGTAACTGACAGTAGGATAAATTCCTCAGAGTCAAATTTTAATCTGATTTAAATTGAGATTTCAGAGACCAGGTACCTAAATCCCTATTTTAAAAATGGCTTTAAAGCTTTAATCCTGCTCTCAATTACAGCATTTTAAACTGACTTCAGAGTGGTTATTTTGGATTTACATTAGCACAAGTGAGATTAGAATCAGAGCCAGAGGCAGTTCACACTCCATGCAGTTCTCAACAACAGGAAGACAAGGGTTGAAGCGCACTGTATCACACTGTAGAGTAAAATAACTAGGATTTAACCTAGATTTTTACCTTAATTTATAAGATATTTTGAATATCTTTGCCTTTGTGCATGTTCACCTAACTAAATAAGAACATCAGTTACCATCCAGAGCATATTATTCAATTTTCCACTCTGTTCTTACCAAAAAAAAAAAAAAAAAAAAAAAA
>Ga0065711_1004755_pt1 | contig 22510 bp, 11 predicted proteins | sample Hoacrofraction12_FD_59098 | JGI IMG/M metagenome (GOLD analysis project Ga0065711, IMG submission 59098) | Hoatzin crop microbial communities from Cojedes, Venezuela - Epithelial fraction 12 v2 (version 2) | ecosystem: Host-associated > Birds > Digestive system > Esophagus > Crop | place... | reverse complement strand
CCCCCCCCAAAAAAAAAAAAAAAAATCACAAAAGGATAATAGAGAGGTGGGATCTGGCAAAATTGTGGACTAGGTCCTTCTCAGTTGGCTTTGGGCTGTATTTATGTTAAAATGCAGTGTTCAGATGCTTATTGTTCCCTTATTTATACGAACTGAGGCTCTAAATACTTGAGATAAAATTATTCTTAGAACTTGTTCTTGAATTTGATTAATTTTTAGCCTTAGTATTCAATAATGTAATTTCCATTGTTGCCAGAAGTGACTTAAGGGAACCCAACCCTCCAAAAACCAAAGGTTTGCTGTTTGATAACAGTTCTAATATGAAGCGTATTTCAATTAAATGGAATGTCAGGAAAAATTTTCTGTGGTCAGTTTTGTTTAGTCCATGAAGTTGCAATGAAAGTGCTTCTACAGCCATAATGTAGCAGAATTAGCAGTCCTAGGTGTTTTTCCTCCTTTCTGAAGGATTACCTCTTCAGTAGAAATCTACATGTACATCCTCATACTTGCTTATAAACAAACTCTGTGACCTAGATTTGATACCTAAAAAGGTAAGCAAAAAAGGATTAATTAGGATCTCCCTTTAAAAACAAAAAGGGAGACAGCATCAGTTTAGTTGATATGAATCTTCAAGTGCATAATTGTCCTGCATTCTGAGCACATGCAACTGCAGTTGTGCTTATCTCTTAAGAGTTTTATGTTGCTGGGTAGCGCTTGCTTAGAGATAAGGGTTTACTCCTCCAGCTGTATTCATTTTACATATAACGTTTTCCTGAGTCACTAAAAATCACATAGGAATTTCAAGATAAGGCATTTACTCCTTTCTTTGCATATCCTGCATTATTGTCTTAACCTATTAAGAAATCAAAGAACCCCTGAATTAATGGGTGACCTACTGAGCATGTTTCAAATGTTAGCATTTTTGTGCTTTCAGTGAACAGGCGAGAACTTTCACTCTGCTTTTAGTTTACTAATAAGTTGGCTCATGGTATCAGAATTTGATTTGCCAAAATGCATTGCATTTTTAAGCCCAGCATTGCATTTTAATCCCCTCTAAAATCTTAATTATGATGTGTGACTTGTATATAACAGGTTGTTTTAATCTTGTCTTCTGACTCTGAAAAGGATAACCTTATAAAGTGCGCTCAGGGAGAAGCAGCCTTTTGTAAAACTGTAGTGTGGCAGTAAAAATCTCTGCTGCTGTGTTCTTTTTGCACAGTGGTATCTCTATTATGGGAGCACTTGAAAATTCAGATCCTTTACCTCAGTCATAGTTAGCGCAAAACAATCAATACATGGATTTCTCTTTCAGCTCTTCTGTTGTGAGATACTGGTTGGGTTGTATTCGTGGGTATTCGGAAATCTCAACAGCTTTTCTTCCCCCCTTTTTCTAATAAGTTTCTCGTTACAAACCCCTAGTTTTGGTGTAAATTTCTGTTGCAAAATATAACCTCAGAAGTGTGAGGCTCCCAGAAAGCAACTTGTTCACAACATTGTTGGCATGGATCTTGCAGGTAGATGTGTACCTTACAGTAAAAAGACAGTTACCAGGTGGTAGGTAGTGCTGCATCTGTATCTGGCATGCTGATTTAAGAACTGGTATGCAGATTTGTCTTTAATCTCGGAGAAGGAGATTCAGATACGAAACTGAAACATAGGTGGATACAATTATGTGCTAGTTCAGGAAAAACTATTTGAGCTGTAGAGCTTTTAAAAGAACGATTTGATAAAAAATGGATTAAAGAGGCATTGGTCTTTCGAGAGGAAATTACAGTGATAGAAGGGAACAGAGCATCCAGAAATACATTTTTAAGTAAATAGCACTTAATATGTTATTGTAAGGATAAATACAGATACTGAACCATAAATCTTTTTTTTTTTTTTTCTTAATCCTAGCCTGTATTCATAAGATGTTTAAAGTAGTGGAGGCTTTTACAGTAATACTAGGCATTTTCTCTTGAGGTAACACATTCAGCTAGATATGCATGTAACATTAGAACAGGCTGTCCAGGGAGATTGTGGTATCTCCATCCTCGCAGGTTTCAAAAATGCTCAGCTAGACAAAGCCACGGTTGATCTGATCTAGTATTGGTGGTAGTGCCGAGGGGGGGCAGGAGAGTAGACTACGTGACCTCTGAAGGTCCCTTTTGGCCCACATGCCTGTGATAGTTCTGCATGAACTATTCCTAGCTGCCTGTACAACCAAGACTAGTTTCACTGAAAGGCTGTTTTGCTGAATATCAGCCTCAAAGTTCCTTGGGGATTTAAATGAAAAAAAGGTGCCTTTTTAGGCCCCATCCCCCAAAGCCCATGCTTCTCCCTCATTTGATATCTGGTGTTTGGTTTTGATTGCTAATAAATACGAACATAAAAGGAAAATTACCATGAAGCAGACTGTGAAAGATTGCCATGGCAAAAATGTAGTTGAGAAGGCATTTGCATATTTAGGTTAGAATTTTTCAGCTGCTGAAATCGTACACAGTGCCAGAGTGACACAGTTTTGCGTTCCCTGCTCTCTTACAGTTGGTTATAAAAATCATCTTTAATGACAGAAATAAGATATGGCCAGAGAAGGCAGAGGCAATGACTTCACAAACCAATCATATCATGGTTGTGTCGTCTCTGACAGACTGTCCCTTCTGCTGGGCTGCAGCAATTCCTTTTGAGATGCGCTCGGCTGTATCAGTTGGTGTTTAGGGAAAAGAAATCCAGGGTATCTTTGCAAAAAGCCACCTCGGTTTTCAAATCCTTCTCTTTCTGCGGCCCTGTGGTTGTTATGAGCCCAGTTAGAGGGATGGTATATCACAGTGCACGGGGACCAAGAAACAGAGTGGGGGAATACTTCAGCTGAGTGCTGCTGCCAGGCATATTTTCTCCTGTGGAAACCTAGTCTGAGGTGTACTGCTCAGGCAATCTCTTAATCAAACTGATGATCACCAGCACTGTGAAGAGAGATTGTTTAAAGTTCAATGTTTGCAGCTAGATTGCCTCTTGAGAAAAGAATCACAGCATCTTTAAATTTCCTGAGGCGGCCCCAAAGTAACTGGGTGACTGGAGGTTCATTAATTGACACTACTTCAGAGGAAGAACAGAGGAAATTCTAAAACCTGTTTTCTAACTTGGCACGAAAAGGAGCTGAAAATGAAACAGATAAAGATTGGTGATTAGCAAAAGAAATTCTCCCAGCACTTGATTTAGTCCGTCAGCTCAGGAAACAATGTCAGCCTGTCGGGTTTCTTTGAGTTGAGCTTCATAAGTGAAACCTTACCTTAACTTAAGGTGAGCATCTCATTCTGTGGATGTTGAGGTCAAAGATGACGTAAGGTGCCCGTTTAGGTTGACGCAATAAACTGATTTAAATCTGTCTTTGATCCTCTGCAGGATGGCTGGCTGTGGCGAAATAGATCACTCAATCAACATGCTTCCCACAAACAGGAAGACGAATGAGTCGTGTGCTAACGCAGCACCTTCCCTGACAGTCCCCGAATGCGCTATCTGTCTGCAGACGTGTGTCCATCCAGTAAGTCTGCCGTGTAAACACGTTTTCTGCTATCTGTGCGTGAAGGGAGCTTCTTGGCTTGGGAAACGATGTGCGCTCTGCCGGCAGGAGATTCCAGAGGATTTCCTTGACAAGCCAACCTTATTATCACCAGAAGAACTCAAAGCGGCAAGCAGAGGCAATGGAGAATATGCTTGGTACTACGAAGGTAGAAATGGTTGGTGGCAGTATGATGAACGCACCAGCAGAGAGCTGGAAGATGCCTTTTCCAAGGGTAAAAAGAGCACTGAAATGCTCATCGCTGGGTTTTTATACGTAGCAGATCTTGAAAATATGGTTCAGTATAGGAGAAATGAGCATGGACGCCGCAGAAAAATAAAACGGGACATAATAGATATACCAAAGAAGGGAGTGGCTGGGCTGAGGCTGGACTGTGACAGTAATGCTGTCAACCTGGCAAGAGAGAGCTCCGCTGACGGCGCCGACAGCGCACTGGCCCCGGCGGCTGCAGCTGTGCAGCCTCTGGTGTCCATTTCTGCGAGGCCCCTGCCGTCACTAGACGGTCAGCTGGTGAGTCCTTCTACGCCATCACCCGACACAAGCAATTCGCTAGAGAACTCTTTTGCCCACTTACAAATAAATGGAGACAGTATGGCTGAAAGGAGTCATAGGGGAGAGGGAGAAGAAGACCTCGAATCATCATCTTCTGGTCGGGTGCCCGCCCCTGACGCCTCTGTTGAGGAGACCGAGTCAGATGCTAGCAGCGACAGCGAGGACGCGTCTGCCCACCTCCAGCAGCGCCCGCCCTCTGTCCCGCAGAGACACTGGAACGCAAATGCGAGCCAGCCAGGAGCAGATAGACCCATGGGAGGGGGCGGGGGGGCGAGCACGAGCGTGAGATCTAGAAGGCCAGATGGACAGTGCACGGTCACTGAAGTTTAAATCTAGAGCCATGCGATTAAAAACTCAGTCCTGTATCTGTAAATTTTCTGTCCGTGTTGGCATTGCACTCAAACCTAGCAGTGTGTTTGGTGGGAGGGGGGTGAAGGGGAAAACCAGATTTGGCCTGTTTAACTGAAGTCTCTTAACATGTCTCAGCTGGAAGACTCTTAACTGTAGGAAACTGGGTTGTCCTGCTAATGGTTTGAAAGCTGCTTAGCAATACCCAGTTTTCTTGAAAATGTCATGTGTTTATTTTGTAGCATTTTCCCCTTGGAGATACTCAATCCCTTTTTGGCCAATGTATATCTACTGTACAACTTGAATTGTCTTCATTATCTGACTGTTGCATTAAGTGTCTTACTACTTTCTGCATGGATTGATGTATGAAAAGAACACTAAAGCAATGTGGGAGCAGGCAAGATGTTGGATGTGAGCAGGATGCTTAATTTAATGTGAGAAAATAGATGTGAGTTTGGAGTTAAAGTGTGTTTTTACTAGACAAGAGCAATCGTTTACCTTCCTACAATGGAGATGTAAAAATGCTGTTAACTTCTGTTGCAAATTCTTACCTGTACACTCTTCATGGCATTTTCACTGGCTTTGCCATCTAGTCCTTGTAGTTTTGTTTTTGAGGTCTTTCTTGATCTGTCTTGTTTTTGTTACGGAGTTTATAATTTAATAAAATTACATTTTATCAGTAACAATCTTAGATATCTCTCTCCAGTTTAATTAAACTTCTTAGTAGGAACTTTAAAGAAAACTATCTTAAAACAGCTTCCAGTGTTTGCCAAAAGGGTATCTTGAAGTTCTTGCATCCCTGACTGGCTGTCTTTCAAACACAACACTGCAGGAGTATGTCTTTCCACTGAATAATCATGAGTTGCAGGCTTAATGGTCACATGGGCTTAACGCTCCGTTCTCCTCTGAAGAGCTGATCAACTCACTTCACTGTTCTGGTGGGCAGAAGTATCACAGGCAGCCTTGTTTTAGCAGCAGAAATGCTGAAACAAAAGAGCCTCAGTTACCAGACTTGACCGTGTAACACAGAACATGGATATTAAGGACTATATTGCCGTTTATCTGTTCTTCATAGCAAAATTAGTGGCAGCACAGGAAAGGGAGTTTTATTGCTTGTATTAGAAATACATCTCCTCGATTGCTACAGACTGACTTCTGTGTATTAGAGAAGGTTAAAAGCCAGATCTTGAACAGCGCAGTTTTACAATTTTTCAAAGTGAGAAGCAGCATTAGTTGATTCTGGACTTGATCTTTAAAATAAAGCTAATTAAACTCCAATTCTTGGTACACATATCCCTGAGTAGAAGGGGACAATAGCTGCTATGTAGGTACTACACATCTTCAGACAAAAGCTGCTGTAGGCAACCAACCATTTAAAGGGAATTAAAAGGGCTGATTTTCAAAAATGGCAGATACAGACTTCTAAAATGTTCTCCTTACCATAATGATGGCTGACGTGTCTAATCTTGGGCAAAGCTGTGCCAGTCCCAGTTTGTTCCCTCTGCCGACAAGTGAGGTCAGTGAACAAAGGAAAATGCAGAGGGGACCAGGATGGAACAAGGAAGATATCCTTCTTTCTCAGCTAGCAATGGATGCTCTTGATCATGGATTCTTACTATCAATCACCTTCCAATTCAGTAAGCAAATAAGCCAGTAACGTGAACTTAGAAGGAAAGAGGATGGAATGTTTTTCTTCTGCTTGTTAGTTGCCAGCTGTCTTTCACTTCTCTGGTTTGAGTTAGACTTGACTAGAGCCACTGTGTGCTGACTTTGTGCTGCAAAAACCTTCAGTAAGAACACCTCTGCTATGTGCACACTTCTTACTTCATGTGAGGGTATGTACTGTTGAAGAAAGCAAGAATTAAAGTAGAAGAACTTGACTCGCTATATACTGAACTTCAGGATTTTCAGCCCAAACAGTCTACAAATAATTTTGTCAGTGATTATCCTTGGGGGTTCTTGACCAAAGTAGAGAGGCAGACCTCTGTTCAGCCGCACAGCCACAATGCTGCTTTTGGCTCCTGCTGGCTGACTGCAGCTGTGAAGTACTAAAATTAGTTAAAGTAAGGCTGGTGAGAACTTAATAGCCAATCACTGGAGTGGCAAATGCACTCCCCAGCCCAAGCTAGGAAAAAAAAGTAACTGGTAATTCTCATCTACCTTCAGTAGGAGATGTGTCTTTTCTGTCAATCTTCGCTAAACCACAGCCATGCTGCATTACTTGGTTTTCTGTAACTCCATACATTAAGTGATTGTCAACTTGTACAGCATAGCTAGAGAAATGGACAGTGGAGAAGAATGGAAAGGAAAAAGGAAATTAAAATACTGTAAGATCTACTGCATCACTTCGTTTCCAGGAGAACAGATAACCACAGGTACAGGAATCCTATGTCACAGTAAAAAAAAACAAACCCAAACCAAAAAAAACAACAAACCACAGTGAATCAAGCATTCCACGAGAACACCTAGCTTACCTAGATTACCCATGTGGTAAGTATATTTCTGTCAGCAGCAAATATGGTAAAGTATCTATACGGCTAAAAGTGATCTCCAGTATCCAATCTTTAAACCCTTGGTGCAGAATTGACACATCCATTAAGCACTCAGGCTGTCCCAGTACACAGAGGCAAGGGAACAAGACAGGCATTTCACAATGTAATAGGAAACCTAGTTTGCTGAGGAGGGAGCTGGCAATCTAGCCCCTAGGAAATAAAAAAGCTATCACGCCATTTAATTAGGAGATGGGGAATATCAGTTTTAAGGCTTCTAATTTATTTTGTGCATTTAGTGCTTGCTTGTTTTTAGGCCATTTCTGAAGGGGAACAAGATGAAGCTTGCAGTCTTTAATAATTCTAAGGAATATAAATGCTTACTAGCTGCTGGTTATAGGTATTTGCTGCCTTAAGATGATAAGCAAATATTCTGTGAAGTAAAGCTTTTAGGTTTGAAATTGGTAAAATGGGATTCCATTTCACCTCATTCAGTCTGGAGCTCTCGTGCTAGCACTTACGGTAATTTAGTGTGGCTGGTTTTCATACCAAGGGCTGTACTTGCTTTTAAAACAGGAAAGAAACCAGAGAATATGGTATTAGGCTGCTCACAAAATCCTTGATCAAAACAAGCACCTGTAATTATCTTAAGAATCTCCTGTAGGTGTGTTTGGTATATTTGTGATTCCAGCAGACCAGAAGACAAAATGAGCTGCTGTAACCTTTTCTGAGAGTCTTAGTTGGTACTACTTAATTACTTGTCGTGTTCTTAGAAGCAAACATTGGCCTTTGATACAAATCAGAGAGGATGGCTGGGGAAATGCATCTGCTGAAGTGAGAAGTAAGCTCACTGTCTACAAATCAAAACGGAAAGAGGTCCCCAATAGGTGTACATACCGAGTTTCACTTACTGGCAGGACTGGTCTAGTTCAAAACGTCTAAGTAAAACAGATTCTGCTTTTCTGGTACAACTTCCTCCCTTTCACACTTGTATCAGCCAGTGCACAGAGCACACTAATGAGCCCTGCAGCCTGGCACCTGGAAAATAAAAGATTCACGAGTCTTGCTCAGATGCTAAGCAATTTTCACACCCATTTTAAAAACATAATCACAGTATTAGTAATGGAAAATTTATTCTTGTTACTAGCAAAGACATAACCAGTTGCCCTTTAAAGCATAATTTTTTTGACTCACGACAATGTCATGTGCTGCTGCTTCAGAAAGCTGGATGAGCATGGACTGGAGCACGCTCTGAAGGTTCAGTGATGCTGGCAGTCTGGAATCCCTCTCAAATCGTGAGGAACTTCACAAAAAGCAGAACAGCTTCATTACTAAACAGTCAAGTACTGCATGACTATATTAAAACATTTGTACTTCAGAAGTCATTGGTTTGAAGTCCTCTAGAGCTTGGGAAAGAATCCAGCTGTAGAGGGGACTAACAACTGAGCTGCTGGGGTGGGGGACGAAGCACAAACCAGATCACTACTCTCTCCCCATGTTCCCATTCCTGTCTCTTCTCTAACCTGGAAGCAAAAATTGAACTCAGTTTTTGGGGGAGACTTGAAATCTTCCTCTAGCAGCAGCTTCAGGTGTGAAGGCAAACAGGCAGGATCAACAGGGCAGACTTAAGTTCCTTATCCTCCCTGAGGTGCCAGCTCGAAAGACATCCCTTTCTTTTGCAGCATTTGTTTTGGTTGCTTCAGGCTATACACACTCCCCGCTGTGAAAGCCATATAGTAAAACATCCCCAGCAGAGCACAGCATCTGCTCGAAAGCTGCAGAATCTTAACAGGCAATCTAGGCCTAATTCCCATCACTGATCTGTCCCCAGATCCTCAAACATACGTACAGTTAACTCGCTGTCTAAAACTCGGGAATCCTGCCACACTGCAGAAATCGTAACATGGATTTCCATCCAAGGACTTGCTCCTTTTCCTAAGGGAGCTTGTTCCATGTATCTAGAGTTAGTTATGCCTGGTCAGAGTGGGAATGCATGTCAGTGGCACGTAGCCCAAAGTTCCCTCCTTAACATGTTCCCCGGAGCACCTGGGAGCACCTGGGTCTTAGCCGCCGATCTCAGCCCTTGCTGGATTTGGAGACAAGTGCATCCTAACAACAGTACAGAAAAGTCTCAGTCATGGATATGCCTGCGTGTTTTTGTTCTCACAGATGTTTTATTTTAAGAATTATCTGTCAAAGCAGGGACTTGGTGTCAGTTTCTAGTGGGAAAACCCTCCCCACAGAGTTATCTAATTCACAGTCACCGGCATGAAGCAGAGACCGAGTTCCAAATCTTCTGGTCAGCCCAAATATGCCCTACCAGTAAAAATATGCTGAAGTAAGGTGTAGACAGATCCACACACAAGTCCTTCTGGAATGCTGAAGTACTCAGGTCACCCAGTCAGTCAGGGACATCCCATCTGAGGGCATGATACATCATGGCCTTCCAAGACTTCAACTAGATTCTATGTAAAGAATGAGGTCAGAAGCTTTGCACGTGCTCAGCAGCACAGATCCAGCCTATGGGAACGTACAGACGCGTATGTAGGTAGCTGGTTCCTTGAGCAGTGAGAAGACACCTACATGCATTTAAAGTCCTGAATCAGCGTCAGTGGATGAGGGCTATAAGCTCTCCAGTAAGTTAAAAATTCTCCTGTAAAAATCGCCATTAAAACTGAAGTATCCCTGGATACTTTCTCATTGATTATACAAAGAACAGACTGAATATGAAAAAATAAAAACTATCATTTCACCAGTTATCATCCATTTAAAGCTGCTTAAAGACACTGGTCTCATGTTGAGGAACTCATATTTTGCAGCTTTAGATGCACCTGTTCTGCAAATAAATAAACTTCATATTTTTCAAGCAATTCATTTCCATACCAGTTAGAAAAGCAAAATTAACTCCAAAGAAAATAATCTTCAGCTTCATTCCAAAAGAATTATAGTTCTATTCTCAGCACAGTATTTACCTTTACATACTAATTTCACTAATCTCCATTCAGTAGATGATTAGGACAGTAAAGAATCTGCCGGGGATTTCTCTGTGGTTGCACACCAAATATGTCTGCCTGACATGATCAACAGGAATGTTAATGCCAGTTTAAATGATCAAGTCCTTAAATGATTCAGTTTAATGCCTGCTTTAGTGAGAGCTTTGTTCGCAAAAAGGTCAAGAACATTTCTTATGCATTGACTGTCATTTATGTTTTGGTCTTCTAACCAATGCCTGCAAATTGGCAGGCCCACCCCATACAGTTCCGAAAACGTCCTTCTCTGTCCTGAGGGCAGCTTCCAGTGGTAGCTCTCTTCCTGCTGTCACCACCTTTTTCACAGCCCGAATCACGCTGGTGGGACCCTCTGTGTGCCGACTCAGCCAGGCTCGGGCTTCTTCTAACGCTTCGGTTTCACCCGCGGACGACAACGTCTCCTCGGAGAGCCCAAGGTGCAAAGCTGTCTCGGGGTGCACCGGGGCAGCCCCGCTCAGCAGCCGGAGGGCAGCCCCGCTGCCGACGAGCCGCACCAGCCGGGCAGCTCCTCCCCAGCCTGGCACCAGGCCCATGTGCTTGTGGACAAACCGAATTTCACTCCCAGGCGTCATCAACCTGTCAAGGAAAAACAAACATGCAGAGGGCAATCCGTAAATCGACTTCCGTGCTCAGCTCGCCCACACTCAGCTTTCTATTTTCTCCTCCCCCCGGCTTCCAAAGGCTGATACAACCTGACAGCACACTGCTTACAGCCAGAGCTAGAGTATTTTAATTTTTACATCACCCGGTGCCTCAAGCTGCAGCTTTTGGCCTTTCTCAGAATGAGGTACATAGGCTGCCACAAGTAGAGATGCTCAGTGCCCTCACCGGTATCTGCAGTCAGTTCTAAAACGTGTTTGAAAACAGAATTGCAAAGACGGAGGGCACATTACACGTACGCTGCCTTGCTAAGTCATGTCTAAAGCAACAAGGCTTTAGCTAAAACCCAAGCGAACTGACGGACAAAAAGCATTTCTCAGGAGGATGGTTTGTGGCCTCAGTACTGACCTGCGCTGGGGAGGTTCTGTCAGCACCCTGGTGCTTGATTATAGTATAGTTGGTGGCGTTTTGTTCCGCGCTTCAGAGGGTCCACGTGAGTTTGATTTCTAACTGCTCACTACGGTAAGGGAAGTCAGGATGGATGCTCGACTTATGGCTCACAACATAGAATAGAATTGCTTTTTCTTTATGCCTTACAGCGTGTAATAGAATTGCTCCCCTCCAGAAGGTAGAGTCACATTCCTCTTTTCAAAGATTTCACATCTTTGCTTCTTGTCTACAGCCTGTCACCTTCCTCATTTAAGAACTCACCCTAGGGCTGATTAAGCTGTCTCCCTGGAGGAGATCTGCTGCAGTGGGTTGTACTCTCTCTGCACAGTGTTCACACTGACACACATTAGGTTAGTGGAAAAAGCCTCCAGAAACACAAGCATGCAGAAAAGATGTACAGAAGCAGACCCGTACTTAAGATGTTCATCTGCGGTGTGGTTACTTCCTGCTGCTTGTAAGACAAGGGATATAAATTATACTTGTGAAGTAGATTAGCTTCTACTTCAAGTACTAATTGGCTTTCTGAAGATAAATCATGTAATACTGAGATCTACACACAAGTCTGTTTCCTAAAATTGCAGTTTTCCGTAATGAAAATACCGAGGTGAGCAGCTTTGGAAGGGGAAAGAAAAAGAAAACCTTTAAAAACGCAACTACTTCTAGGAACTCAAAGTTCCCAAATCTGCTTAATTATCGTAAATTGTAAGTTTGCTTGGTTGCTTTTTTCTTAACCAGAGCACCATCAGCATTCATGCCATACTCAAAAGCACCAGAGCTGAAGAGCTTACGCTTTATCCCAGCCCCAACACAATGCACAAAGGCAACAGCTGACATGCCAGATTGCATGAAAGCCTTTTTGTAGAGATAGTGGAGGAAGGCTGCGTGACAAAAGGAAGAGAGCAGAGTATTTCAGGGGAGGAAAGGTTTTTTGCTAACACTAGCAAGTGCTTCCCAAACCCAGCAAATCCCAGGGAGCTCAGGTCTCGCCTCTCCATGGGGAAGACTCTGCAAGTATTTCAAAACTCCTTTACTGGCTCAGCTTACTTTGCAATTTGCTGACACCCAGTGTCCCACTGGGAAAGCAATAATGAAGACATTATTAAGGGTTTAATTCTAGCTGTGCTGAGCGATGCAAAGCATTAAAAAAAGAAGTGGTCACAGGCAGCTAGGCATCTGACGCTAGACAATCCGCAGGCAGTCTCACAGGACAGCCAGCACCGGTCAGTAACGTCGTGTTCATTACATCCGAGATTGTCCCAGGCACCTGGGTTCAGGCCTTAAGAACAGGAATTTCTGTTCAGGTGGGCAGCACAGGGACTCATCTGGGAAGGGACCTCAATGCACTCTGAAGTTCGCAAGGGAAGTCACCTTTTACATGAGAAGCACAGCTGATCCATCAGCACCAAAAGAACAAAGTTGAAAACGTTTCGTATGTCAGAAGGTCTCTGTTACCCTGCCCAGTCTTCACCGCCCTCTTAGAAAATGGAACTAAACATGATGAAAGGAAAATAAATGACTGACAGCTAAATCCATAGAGAGATGGAGGCTGCAGCTTCCAGGATCTCACTGAGATTCACCTCTCCCTACAATGTTCCTCTGAACAAGCTCCACAGAAAATACTGAGGTAAGTGGTGGTCAGTAGAAGGCGTAAAGGTAGTCTTGGACTGCCTTCAGGCTTAAGAAAGGTATCTGTGGTTTTTCAGACTTCTCAACTATGAATCCTCTCCTGAAGTCACACCATTTCTTACAGAGGCCACCCATCACATTCTCTGTTAGGTACACCACTCACTTCCAGTCCCCACACCCAAGGAAACAATGGAGACCTCAGCTCAGACCTGAAGAGGCATATGCCGCTGCCAAGCCAGCCTGGGATCAGCCTCTGAACAACACCAGCTGCAGCCTCGCATAAATATTTCCCTTTTTATTTTACGAAAGGAATTGAGTCTACCTTCTGAGACACGACAGATCTGATCTCCCATTAGATGAATTTATGTAAGAAAAGTACATCAAGCATTAGTAAATACAAAGAGGCAGACATCAAAAACCTGAAAAGACCAAAGTACTACTCTATTCCTGAGCTGTGTATATCTTACTCACCTAGTACTGGCCCTGCCTGAGACAGAATAGTAGATGAATGCAAAACGAACCTTGATTTGACTCAGTATGCCTGTTCTTGTCTTCCAGGTCAAGAGAATGAAAATCTGGCTCTCCTGTACCCCAGGGAAAGGTCATACCACTAGGCTCCTGGACACATGCCTTCCCTGCCCTAAAAAAGGAAGAACGTCTGTTGCATGACAATACTGAAAAAAATATTTCTTAAATGTAATTAATGCAACAAAGCAACTGAACACCTTACAAGCAACAGAAACATCCTCCAGAAATGCAAAGGGTAGCAAAATCCTCACAACTTAAATTGGAAATAAGAGGTTATGGTAATATAAACACCAAAGGACAGCTGAAACCTTCTTTAAGAACATTGTATTTCCATGTTACAAGAACTACAACATCCCTAGGAAGAAAGCACAGCCACCATGAGCCACATCCAATTTTGGGTTAGTCATCTAAAGCAAACAAGAGCTACAGCAAATGTTCCTGCTGTACATTTTAAAATGTTCTCAGATCCGCTAAACATTACAAACCCTCCACCTTTGATCAGAGGATTCTTTCACTCCGTGACATCTCACTGTGCCCACATACCGACTGTCATCTCACGTCATGTCACATCACATCACTGGCAATGCATGGGAGAAGAAAACCTTGTTTGCCATTAACAATGCCACCTAATAATTCTATCATTAAACAAGTACACTTGCTTCCTCAAAGGCAGCACCTGCTGTGAGCTAAAGTATTTCCCAGCTACCTGAAGCTGGAGCATGTACAACGAAAGCTGAAAATACAAACAAAAATGTATTTTCTTAGTTTTTCATACCTGCTTTTCAGTAACTCCTGCTCAGTAACTCCTGTTACTGATCTGTTCCAACAGGTGTAATCAGTTCCTTGGGCAGAATTAAGATTATATTAAGGTTTGTGCTGGCCCCATCATCATTTCCTGGACTTCGGGGTTTGAATTATATTCAGCCTTCTGACAATGCAAAGGCACTAATGAAGTTTACTAGGGAGGGACAGATACCATCCTCTATTTTAAGCATTTTAAAAGCTCCTATCACTATGCTTCTGAAACCCACAATGTAAAAAAGGATGCCTAAAACATTAAACGTGTTGTCAGCAACCTGGATTTTGTTCCCATCCCTGTCTGACTCCCCATGTCACGTAAGGACACAGCTCCTGACTTCCAGTCTTCTCCTTTTAGCTGGCAGGAGACTGGCACACCGTGGAGGGAGGCAGCCGGAACCACGCCGTGCTGCAGCACCTGGTTCTCAGCTACCGTTACACTGAGAGAGGGCGGCCAGAACTGCACGGGGTAACTTATATCTCTCTCACAAATAACTCTGGCCTCCTGCTCTCAAGCCACTGACCAACATAAATAATAAGCAAAGGTTATGCCTCGGGTCATAGCAAGTTCCCTCACCAAATCTGCTAACTTCTATATATTTTGGTAACACTATCTACAAGGTGACTTAATCAACACAAAGTTGAAAATTCTCCAAAAAACAGAGTCAAAGGCATTGGGATACAATGAAAAGACACCCAACATTTTAACATGCTGTAGAGCAAGAGTTATAGAATAGAAATAATACAAAAATTTCAAATACAACTAGATATTTTTGAAAACATAGATGCAAGACATCCAGACACATGAAAAGCAGTGGTCATGGTCAGCCACCCATGCATTTTGGCCAACTGTCCTCCCTCGGTGAAGACAGCAAGAATACAGTATTGATATCAAAGTCTTTCAACCAGTCATCCAAACCACACACACAACTATTTTAAGCACAGAAAAAAAGAGACATTAAAGAAAAAAGGAAAACACCAGGAAAATGATAGCAGAAAGAAGGCTATCAAGGGCCAAACATTTGTTTTAATCAAGCAACAGAAGAATAAAGTTGATGTACAATCCAGTCATACAATTTCCCCAACATATATGTTTTTCTAATACACTCCTCAATACAGTATCAGCTTAATTAACTTTTGTTAAGTTAAGTAACAGCCATGCTATGCTGACATGTGGCCAAAGCAGCTTTTTAAAATACACACTGCTGGGCAGTGCAAGTTCAAGAATTTGTTAGAGGTCAGGTATGACATTATCTGTGGAAGGTGTTTATCATGCAAGTGGAACTTGTTTTGCCAGGTGGGGATGAAAATTCCACCATCTTGATTGCACGTGACAGAAGCGAGGGTGTAACTAGTTTAGGATTTTGTAACTTTGCTTGGCAAGTGCTACCAGGAACATCCGCTGCAGTGGCAGCTCTCCAATGCATGCTGGACCTTAAGTGAGCAAGAAAGCCAGAGTCCACTGTCCACTGCTTCCCTGTTCTCCTACTGAACCTTCTCAACACTCAAAATGCAGTCCTTGTCCCATCACTTCACCTGCACGTTGCACCTCATAGCCTCACTCCATCTTCTTTACACTTCTTCAGCATCCCAAGGGGCACAGAAGATCCCATCATTGGCAGTAGGTTCTTGCAGCGAGTGACTGTGACTCGGGCAGTAGACAGTTACACAGGTTAACATCTGCAATCTGATCTCCCTTCTCATCTTGCTGATGCATGCAAAACCCACCAGAAAAATAAAAGTGCTGCTCTTACACACAAAGTGCTGGTGAACACACGCAGTAGATGGGATGTTTTCAGTCACCTAGGGGGTTACAGTAAGTTAAAACAAAGCAAGGGAGAGTTGTGATTGTTCAAGTCATCGCACCAGAACAAGAACTAAACTACCTGTTCCTTTAGCTGTACAACAAAAGCCCTGATTTGTGATTAAACAGAAGTTCTTCAGGTTGGTCCAGTGCACCACATAAATCAAGTAAAATCTTCTAGGCAGTATACCATATCTTTTAAGTGGAGTGCTGAAACACAGTAACTGTTCAGATGAGGTAGAAGTAGGTAGTTAGATGCGAAAGTATTTCCATAAAAGAAGTCATCTTCAATCTTTCGTTGGAGGCAAAAGCATTGCCACAGGCATCTACAGTTCAGTACAACTATAGGATCTGAATAGCTGGGATATCCTGTACTGTCCACCCCGGCACATGAAAATCAAGGTCCATCTGTGCCTGAGGAGACGCAAGCATGTAAATGGGCCTTCAGCCAACAGCAGGATAAAGCTCTTCCTACAGCCACAAAACGGCCGACTAAACCTGTGATCAGTGGCTGCAGCACATGCTGGAAGCACCTACCCTGCCGAAAAACCCAAGTCCTGGTGGTCTCCTCTGACACCTCCAGCCCCTCTGCTCTAAATGCAGCCAGCCAGCTCTGGAGCTACAGTTCCTTGGCTTAGGCAGGGGTGCTGAGGCATCATGCCTCAGGCAAGTGGCAGCCCTGCAAGCAAGGACCATCGCACAAGCAGTCAAGCCCTGCTGCAACTGCACACTACCTTGAACGGTTCCTGTAGCACAGACCACGGTTTGGAAACCTCCAGGCTAGCTGCCTTCTTCCCATTTGCTCTAGCATGGCAGGTGGCCCTGCAAGTTTTGACGTGCACCTAGTGCTCAATCCACCTCCAATATCTGCGTTCCAAATCTTAGAGTCAGAAAGATACACCAGAGATCACATACCTTCTCATTTAATATATCTAAAACCTACCCTCCCCACCATGCACGGACAGATGTTAATGCACGTGTAAGAAACTACAGAACTTCCTTAGCATTAAGATAAAAATTACTGAGGCCTTGTATATGAATGCTTTTTAGCAATTTGTTGCAAAACTCATCCTTACATTCTCCAGAATCTTTTAACACTGAAAGTAATTTCTGAGTATAGCCCTGAAAACTAGACCTGAACACGAGCCACCGCCTTGATAATCTTCACAAAGCCACAGGAAGCCTGAAATTAAGAGTACTGACTAAAGTTAAGGCTGTAGGTCACGCCTGCAGAGACCTAACCTGGAAACCTAAATACTGATAGTTAATTATATAACAACATAGTGTTCTAATAGTGACAACTTGTCTTGTATAAGTATTCAGTCTCTCAAAATATTCTTAGGACCATAAATCTTACTGGAAAGGCTAGGAATACTTCCATCAGCGTTTAACTGCAGAGTGTACAGGGGTTTATTTTTGATTAAAAACCCCTAGTTCTAGCCTTGTTCAATATTCCAACACACAAGCCTTCCATGGTTACTACAGAAACTCACCTTAAAACAAGAAGTGCATTAACCTGCCAGTTTTGTAATAAAAATGAATTTTGAAGCAGCAAGGTACTGTGGGAAGAATATTCTGCAGAAGAAATATGCAGTACTATACTAAAATAATTTAGCTTAGTCAGCAATGCTGCTGATGAGCAGTTTCCAGTCCTTACTTCAATTTTTGTGACAGATGCTGTTAGAATTAGACCCTCAAGAATAAGACAGTCTTCTCCAAAAAGCAAGTTAGGACTAATTAATCCATCTCTGCTTATCGAGTGCAGTGTCTCATCAGTCTCTTTATCACTGCACCGTCAAATCATTACCTAGGTACTCTGTAAAGGGATTACCTAGACAAAACAGCTAAAGATTTTTCTGAAATTCAGCTATCTTACTACACCCTGTATCACCAAACCCCCATCCCCCCCAATTCTCTGAAAATATTAACAAGTGGATTAATCCTGAGAAGAGTTAGTCATAATTTCACTTATCTTTCAGTCTCACTTGATGAATTGTGTAGGCTTTAAAGGCTCAAAAAGCCTCGATAATACATTTAATAAATGATTCCTTGCTAATGATGTTTAGCAGATTTTTGAACTATAACAATGCAGTGACTATCGGCCAGCCATGACTGCTCTGCGCTTTCCCAGCACAGCTTGCTGCTATTTATTCCCTCTGCTCCTGTCCCGTGTCTTCTCTCTCATGCAGAGCTTCTCATGTTTCTGCCCTACACAGAGAAAGAATAAGACCATTAGACACTGCAGCAATCGCTGCTTCAGAGCTCTGGCAACATGAAGTGAGAGTTACAAAGTGAAAATACTAAAACTGATAAAACTAAGAATTTGTCCTACATGCATGTCGTGATAGGCCGTGCAGACTGGCATCATAAAAACAACCCCCTAAATCTTTGCTCTTTCTGAAAATCCCTTAGTCACAAATATTCACTTGACAGATGGCTAAATGGTAACGACCAAATATAAAAATGAAGACAAAATGGTTAAAGAGAGTTTTGGGAAACTAGGTCCCTTGTGCATATCTTAAATACAACTGCACAAAGCGGCTCTGCAGTCCCAAATCTCAGTAAGGTAAGAGAAGACCGCACACATTAATGATCTCTCCTGTTTATGAACTTTAATCTGTAACTTTCACTACAGGAATGCAATGGAAAGAAGTAGGTCTAGCTACTATTTTTATAAGCCCATCAGAAAGTCAGCCCTCTCAAATCCTTTCAGTGATAAAACCAAAACAATAAACCTACTGTACCTGAGGTTTGAATAAACTAAAATGACACCCAAGAACCGAAATAAAAACATCCTGCTGAGCCTCCCAAGCACAGAGTGTTCTAGGCACGCTCTAAAACTCGGTGTCAAAGGAGTAGGCTTGATGCCAACCTCAGAAATCTCACCAATATGAGAGCTCACTTTTCTCACAGCTCTTTACAAACTGCCTTACAGATTATATGGAATTTTATTTATAGTTACTGAATTATTTTGTAACACTCTTAGTGCAGCCATTTCCCCCCCCACTTGCAACAAAAGCTAAGAATCAAGCTTTACATAAAGCAGCCGAGGAGAAAATATCTCAAGTCTCCCTAGCACATTGCCTTTACCACCTTACTTTGCTGCCCTTCAGTCAGGTTTTCCAATGCGTTTTACGGAGCTCTAAGACTCGGGGTCAAAATCAGATCCAAGAAAGAGAGTCCTAATTACAGGTGTATTTTCTTGAGCAAGAGCTGATGTTCTGCTGGGTTGGCTGGGAAACCCCAGGCCACCTCCCAGAGGGGAGCAGATGGACCCAAACAACGCGAGATGCACTCTTTAAAGGAAACCTTAACATTACCATTTATAACATGACTCTATCATGGTTTCTCACATCACCCAGAGTCAAATGAAACACAGAAGAAAGAATGACAGTGTCATATTTTCATCTAAAGACACAAAACATTTGGTGGATGCTCAAATTCTGGAAAGCAGAGTCCTGGATCAAAAAAGGGAAGATGTAGTAACAAGAGAAGAGTTTGAGGTAACAGAAAATTCAGGCAGAGCTGGAACATGGGGACATCAGAGCAGAAACTGCTCAACAGACATGAGCCATTTTAGGAGGAATATGGTCTCCAAGAATAAACAGCAGCTTAAGGTGTGGATAACTCCAGCATTTCTTGCCCAAACATTGGGACATTCAACAGAAGATGAGCCTCCCAAAGGAACAGAGTCAACTCACAGAGGCCTCAAGATTACCAGTTTCAAAGGAAGCCACTCCCGAGAAGAAGCAGGAAAATAATGTTGTTACTAGGAAAAGATCCCGCGGATAACAGGAGTTAAATTTTAATAGGCAGATATAGAAATCTACATGCCCAAAAAACCCAGCATCTCACCAACAGCAATGCCTGCACTGAGAAAAACTAACAAAAGGCTTATCAACAGCCAAAAGGAGTATGGTAAAGCAGCAGAGCACTCTGTGATTCAGCAAGACCCAAGCTAAAACTGGTCCAGACACGATTGTGTAAGAACAACCAGAGAAGTGAAAAAAGGTTTACTTCTTAGGCATTTCCCCGATCAAAGACAAGTGACTAAAAGAAGGCCAAGAGAGACTGTTAATTTGAGACAGCGATTATGGAAGGAAAGAAAACACAGGGAGAGAAGCTGTTTACAATACCCTGCAAGGGGAGCTGGGCAGCCTCCAATAAGACAAGGTAGGTACAGCCCTCCAAAAGCCTCCTGCAGAAGATGCTCACTGTCATACCGGCTGCCATCCACACAGATAGCCTGTCCAATCTCTGGCTGGACCAGAAACTCCCAGAAGTCAGCCACAGCTCACCCAGCAGACCTGGATCAGGGGTTTTAAATCTAATTTTTTTACCTCAGGCTTGACACTTTCTCCCCTGTGGCTTCAGAGAAGATGGAGAGAGAAAAGCATGCTATAAAAGCTACATTTCTTCTAAACGGGATAAATGAAGCTGAATATTGGAAGTTACAAAAAGACTTTTTCTGCAGCAGGAATGAAAAATTGAATTAGATGACAGATCACATGGCAAGAAATACGGGCCCAAGAAAGCATGACTGATTAAAACTCCACAAGCAGTATTAAAGGAAGTAAGACAAGTCTCTTTTTTTTTTTGCCCCCCAGTCATTTTTCAGTAAACTGACAGAAAAGAAAATTATTTGTCCAAACTACAAAGCAAATCTGCCCCATTTCCTAGGCTGCTCCTCCCTGAGGTCCACACGCGATGCTCACAGGGAGTCCTACCGCCCCACGGTGGGCTGGGGGTGCCGGGAGGTGGGCAGCCGGGTGCTGTGGGGACAGGCAGAGGGCTGGCCAGGGGCTGCTGCAGCTCCCTGCCGCCACGGCCACGCAACACCCATCACACGGCCGCTTTGCAGGCTGCCATGCGACAGAAAAGCTGCGTGAGCCACTTACCGTTCCCTTGTCCCCAGTCTCCTGCCTGAGCATTCAAGTGAGCTGAGGAGAACCAGGAAACAGCAGAAAAAGTAAATTTAATGGCCTTTCCCAAGTGGGAGAGACGTAGACTTTTTGCAACCATGCAGTTAGCAATAAAGAATCCCCAGTCCATGGGTGCTGCCTCGGATCTGTTTGAGAACACCTCCTGCGTGCACTCGGGGAAGGAGCAGCTTGGCTTTACGAACACTTACGAACACACACAAGGCTCATACCACAATTTAGGAGCACACAGAATGAAGAGGATGAAACAGATTGTTACACTGGGGAGCTGTAATTCCTCCGAGCTGTGCAGTACCAGCTCTGGAAATGGCACGGCTCACCAGAGCCATGAAGCGGGACTGAAGCCCCACCATTCACAAGGCGGTGCCTGGATCCTCCTTTCTCCCTGCAGCTGTATGACAGCAACCCACGGGTACACCCCACCTCTCCTCCCCTCCAAGTGACCGATGACTTACTCTCCTCCTCTTCCAATTCCCAGCTATGACTTTATTTCTTTATCCTGCTGTCAGTGGGTCCCAGGCACAGGCACACCGCCACCATACCATTCCTTTCAGAACGGTTCTCATCTTGCCATAGCACTGGGGTCTTACCCACGAGGCAGGCTTTAGCTACTCTTTACAGGCTGCCAAAGTCTCAACACATAAGTGAGTGAACGCCAAAATAACGCTCACATAAAAATTACTCATGCTGGAAATCTAAAATGTTACCTGAGTCTTTCCTTCCAAAAAAGGAACTACAGCTATTTGGATTTCATTCAAGCAAACATTTTCAACAACAGATATGACTTTTAGACTAAAGCAAAAATTTCCATAAGAAAAGATCCAGTGATATTTTACCAGATTCTTCGATGAAAAAAAGACCACTTGGAGGTAAAAGAGCTTGATAATTGAAATTTTTAGTCAAATCTGAATGCCAGTATTCATCTAGAAATCAAAAAATTATATTTGAGCTTGTTTTCAAATAGAAAATATTGTATTTTTTAAATTATGCGCACACTTTTGTGCAGCACATACACCCATGTTTACAACCTCAGTTTTTCATACCTTTATTTCCATCAAATATATTCATCTAGACCAAAGAAAACAGAAGAAAATTCTCCTGGACCAAATTCAAGAGTCTCTTAAAGAAGGACCATTTCAGTCATATTCTTTGCTCGTCTCTGCTGGTGATACAGAAAGGGGAGGGGCAGCTTCCCAATACTCTGGCTCAGAGCTTGGCATCTAAGAAGTCAAAAAGGCAAAGATGACCTCACTAGCCTGAACTCAACCGACTGGAAAGGAACAGCATTTCTTGACATCAGCTCTAAGAGATGCAAGGTTCGAGTTGCTCTAATACTTTATGATGGATTTGATATATCGCATTTCTGCCACCCACGGCATTAAAGGATTTAAACTATGTAGTAACATCACACTAACAACCCTTCGCAAGACCTAGGGTAAGAAGACACACTTTGAAATTCAGCTGCGTCTGCGTGCAGTGCTACTGATGCTGCATTGGCACATCCTGAACAACAATTTCAGACTAGAGCTAAGAGACAATACACTTATTTGAAATCACTGGTGATGAAACTATAATGAAATGTTGCCATTTTGTGGTTCATGGCTTATTTTTTTTAAATTATCACAGTGGCTGTGACCTAAATTTTAAGTTTTCACAGAATCACAGAATGGTCGGGGTTGGAAGGGACCTCTATGGATCATCTAGTCCAACCCTCCTGCCGAAGCAGGGTCACCTACAGCAGGCTGCACAGGACCTTGTCCAGGCGGGTCTTGAATATCTCCAGAGAA
>Ga0065711_1004754_pt1 | contig 22510 bp, 10 predicted proteins | sample Hoacrofraction12_FD_59098 | JGI IMG/M metagenome (GOLD analysis project Ga0065711, IMG submission 59098) | Hoatzin crop microbial communities from Cojedes, Venezuela - Epithelial fraction 12 v2 (version 2) | ecosystem: Host-associated > Birds > Digestive system > Esophagus > Crop | place... | reverse complement strand
TTTTTTTTTTTTTTTTTTTTTTTTTTTTTTTTTTTTTTTCAAAAAAAGGAAGATTCTCAGCCCTCGTAGTGACAGGGAGAGCTTGGAAAATATGACTCCCTGAAGGGTCAACAGTCTGAATGCCAATAACGAGCCACATGCAACTGTTCCACCCTGATACTCCTACTAGGAGCATTTCAGTCCACTGATTTCTTGAGACCTGACTCCTGGGTTCAGAGCGCTTGAAATAAACCTTGTGTCACTTGCTCACCTACTTCGGTGGAGTGGGGTGGGGGACTGCTGTGTTACTGGAATAGCTGTCTCTTCAATACCTGCAAATATTCTTTCTCTCTGCAATACGGCCTAGTTTTAGAGCATGCCATGTGACATAAAGTAAGTTCAAGTCACTAGTCATCCCCAGGGCTCAGTTTTGTCAAGCCTTTGTATTAGAGAAAGGATCTGTATGAGGCTTAAGAAGTCCTCCTTATCTCCACAGTGACCTGACTGGCAGTGTGCATTTCCAGGACACGTCGATAGAAAGTCGGAGCCCGGTTTGGTGCAGCACTCCCGTGTAGAGCTCTAGATCAAGCTGTAGCAGCTGGTGGACTTCCTGACATCTGCCCCCGATACCGCCCATGCGCGCTTTTGGGTCAGTAGTATAGAGTCGTCCTGCTGACCTGCTAGCTTGTGCCTCCTTGCTGTTAGAGAACAAGCAAAAATGAGCAGGCTCTTTGCATTTTGTTTAGTATGGCTTCTCTGAAAATGCTAAAAGGAGCTTAAAAGAGAGTAAACGTGACACCCGGTTCCTGTGTTGATTTGTGTGCTTGTAGTTTGGCTGAAAAGCAGGAAAGGGAAGTGTGACTTTACGAGACTCCACTTGGGACTCCTTCCTCCTACTCGGGATGTGCATCATTGAATGAAGATTTACTCACACTAGCTAGTGAATAAGTTGTCCCAGGGACGTGGACGTGGGTTAGTTCTTTGGGAAGTCTGACTTTCTGTACAGGTCAGTAGGACGGCATGGGACAACCAGGCTCTGTTGAGATGCAGGCAATTTGTGTTCTGCTGCACAAATTAACCCTTTACAAGGGAGTAAACACTTCAGCCTGGGTTGAGCATGTAGTTTTCTGTTACACTGACAGCAGAGGTGTCTTTTTCTTCTTTCTTTCCTTTTCTTTTTTTTTCTCTTCACTAGCAGGAGCATACACTGCTCATCTTGTTAGCTGCTAATAGCCTAGGAGTGCTGCATCCCAGCGGTAATCACCCTGTGCCTTAGCCAGGAGATAACAGTCATGTTTTTCCACTCCGTTACAGGTGCGCCAAGCCAGCAACAGTACTCATGCAAGAGCCACAAAGTCAAGTGCTCGTTTGAGAGTCTTACAAGACTAAAAGATAGCAAAGGTTCCCCAGCGTTAAGCTTTCAGAAGGGGGAAAAAAGCAGAGCCTGCAGCACATCTGTGTTTGGAGAACAGGAGTAAGGGCATTGGCCTCTGCTTTGGGCGAAGGCAGATGGGTTTGGGAGCCTCAGCGGCAGGGGTATAGGAGTGCGCGGTTGTGGAATGTCGCAGTGAGTGTCAAGTTTATCACTGTCAAAAGGAGGGATTCCAAATGTGACCACATCTTAACTCCGAGCATGCGAGAAGACTGGCATCCCCTCTCGGAAATACGTAGCAGCTGATTACCATGCCCATTTTTGTGTGCATTATGTGACTGTGTTTTTCCATTTCTTTTTGCCCCCTGTTTATTGACCTACAATCTTTGGCCTTTAAACAAAAAAGCTGTAGGATAGAGTGTTGAGTTTATATCAGGAGTGTCGTAATCTTACTGTGGCTGCCATAACTGTATCTTAAAGGGCCTCTTTAGCAGGAGAAGGCTGACCTAGCACAGGTAGTTCTCCTGCAGGCCCCTCTTCCCCTGTACTCCCACAGGGCAGCTTGTGTTCTGGGGCAGGCGGATGTGAAGGGCACAGAATGGCTTGTGTGTGCCCAAGTCATCGTGACTAACAGAGGAGAGGCTCCTCTGCTAACTTCAGAAAACAACCAGCTTGGCTCTAGCTGTCCCAAGTTCAGAGAGGTGGAAAGATTTTGTAATACCACCTGGTCTCATTCTTCCTTCCCCCTCTGATATCCTGGGTACTATCCTGGAACACTGGGAGTTTATCCCCCTATCTCTGCGAGGATTTTCTCCAAATATATCTGATTGTTAAAGAAGTAGTGTTACCATCTTGTCTTGTGCTTATGGAAAGAGTCCTTGGTCAGCAGCTCTTGCAATCTAAATAATGCAAGATAAAACCGCAACAGATAAAACACAGGGCATGAATCGAAGGAGGGGTTAGCGAGAGGACAATTTAGACGTAAACCAATTTAGACATACTGAACTAATTTTTTTTTTTTTTTTTTTGACTGGAAAGGTTGAAATTAGTAATGTGGGGAGAGAACTTTCGTTGGAGGCTTGTGTTGAGTTTGCAGATCTGAGCAGGATAGAGCCCTTTGCCCAGCTGCTTCCATGCCTCTGTCTGCAAAACCTGCAAAGGGGGAAAGTCTGTGCAGCAAACAAAGGCAGCTTTGACGTCAAGACCTGGGACCGTTGCCCTGACACTGGGAGGTGGAGCACAGAAAGGAATCCGCAGCTAATAGGCTCTGGACTGGAGTGCACTTTGGCAGAGGGACAGCTACTATCCCTTCTTTCCAGGAATAATATTGTTTATTTCTATCTCACTGTCTCTGGCTAAAGTTACCCTAGTCAGGTTTCACTTCACCTGTCTCCACCATAAAGTCATCAGAGCCCAGCAACGAAGTAATCTGCAGGCTCCCCTTTCTCCGTACCCTCTTCACCGAAGAGCTACACTGCATATTTGTTTTGTTACTTTGCTTTGACGAGTTCATGACCACAACTTTCTCTTATTGAAGCTTTTGCTGGTGCCATTTAATAAACCTGTGCACATGCAGTTTGCTATGTTTGTGTGTGGCTGTACGTGTAGGTGTTCGAGTAGGTGTAATCCCTGCCTGCTGAGGAGGAACGGTCTCCGCGGCTGTGTGTATGTACATAGAATTCACTGCGTTAGCAGCAGCGGATGTTTCTGGTTTGCGCAAATGGCTCTGTCCTGTGGACGACAGCTTGGTTCTGGGAAGTTTCAAAACGTTGCGACGCAATGCGGTAACAACCTGAAGTTCAGTGGATTTGTTTCATGATTTTGATTGGCTCTGGGTTTGTTAAAAAAGGCACTATTTTTACATCAATTTCAGGTTGCCAGGCTTTCCTGGGCACACTTTACAAACTGTTGAGTCATGGACCAAACCTGTAGTAAACTGTCTCGTATTTTGTGTTTTATTCATCTTTCCTAGCTCTGCAGTTCAGGTCAGTGCGTGTTTGCCCCCTGTGCACTTAGGAACACTCTACAGCCTTTGAAAGTTTAGGAGCTGAATCCCAGCCTCTGAATGGGATGGCAAAGGCACTCTCAGGTGTAGCTGTGTTTGGCTGTGTGTGAGCCAGGAGGAGATGAAGGGGAACTTTATGACCAGCTTTGGAAAGCTGAACTCAGTAAATCAAATGCAAATTTGTCTCAGAATTGTACTCCCCGCTCACATGTTCTTTGGGTTGGCTGTAGGGAGCAAATAAGCAGTCCCAACACTGCACAAGGTAATACTGCTACTCAGACTGTTACAGTTACGGACTTTTTCATCAACTCTTTTTTAACGCTTCTGAGATTTAAGATCATGAAAGTTCATTGCAGCTCTTTTTGTGTACACATGCGATATGAATGAGGGGTATTGAAAATAGACCTACGAGATATTAATGGCATGAGAGTTTATAGCTCTTTCTGGTTTTGCTATTTTTGAGTTAAATTCACCCTTTTAAAATATGAGTTCATTTTTTCCGTTCACAGTTAGTTACTCCAGGATTGTCCCTGGTGAGATCTGAGTTGCTTTTCTATGTTGGCAGTCATTTGCTTTCCCCTCCCACCTCAAATTTGAGTGTTAAAATCATGGAGATTATCTATGTCCAAAAAAGAAAAATTTTAAACTGAGTGTTCAGCAGCTCCTGGAAAAGAAAGACTTAAAAGGGGTTGTTTTTTCCTCCTAGTTCCTAGTACAAGCCTGTGGCACCAAGGATCTGCAAGTTTTCAAGCTTGGTTCAGAGCTGTCTCCGCTTCTCTCTGTACTTCCCTAATCTGAATTCCTGACTGCGTATGTGTTGTAAGAGTTTCTTTGTGTGTCATTCTACACAGAAGCCAGATCCCAAGAAGCAGTAAAAAGCTTCCTTTTAAAAAATGAGTTTCCTCTTACAATCTCTTGCCCTTGCTGTATGATCGGGTGGTTGGCAGATGAGTGATTCTGCTCTTGTCTTGTCTGATTTCCTGGAAGAGCCTGGCTGCTGGCTGAAGTGACAGCCAGAAAGAGGATGGGAGGGACTGGCTTGCAAAAACATGGTGGCAAATGAGTGTTACTAGAGAAGAAAGAGTTCTTGGATCTAGTTGAATTTCCTCAGCCTTCCTAAGAAAGGGAGGAGAATGAATGCAGCTCTCCAATGCCGTCCTGTTCCAGCTGCCTTCTGCCCTACCAGATAGGCACTAGCTCAGTGTTTCCATGTTGAGTAACAGAGAAGATGCTCCAGTCTGGAATTAAAGCATCTTAACACTTCAGATTATACCACAGTTTCTCGCTCTGTTTTCCACTGCATTTTAATTAGAGCTTGTATTATGTGGTTAATTAAAGCCTTTGTTGTCTCTTTGAGCTGCACTGTAAGAAGAGAAGGAGCCACCCAGATGTCTGGGCAGCAGAGGAGGGCAAGGCGGGGCCCTTGGAGACCCAGAGAGGACTGGAAAGATGAGCACACTGGCCTGGTGCTTCTGATAAACTGGTTGGCAGTGAGGTAATTAGCACTGGCACACTGCCATCACTGAGCATTGATGCAATTTACTTGGATCAGGCTTTCAGAGGTTTTGCCCAAGTCCTGGTCCTGGCAGCCCCACTGGTGAGCTGCAGTTTGTCACAGGAGAGGGGAAACTGGTGTGATAAATCATATGGCTGCCGAGCTATGATAGTTGTAGCTAGGGGATGAAAACAGGCAAGTGGAGAATTTCTGAGTGTTGATAAAGGCAAATCCTGACAATCAAAACCTAGTTTGGAAACCAGCTCTGTGGGAAATGGCTTTGCATGTTATGCTAGCTGGGCAGAAATCCTTGCTGGTGATGTATGTAAAATTAAGCCCTGAGAGGTGAGCCTGTGACACGAGTGGTTTGCCAGAAAATGCCGCAGTTACCTTAGCTGTGGCTGAAGCAGTTGATTGAGAAATGGGCTTTGTCTGTTTGGACAGTCCTTCAGTTGGTTTCATGCTCAAACTTTGAGAACCCAGAAAGTGGATGTGGGGCATGGAGAACAGCAAGAAAGGGAAAGACGCTTTTTTGTTGTGTGGTTTTTTGTGGGTTTTTTTTTTAACTATGCAGTGGTATGAGGTCAGGCAAATGACTGACTGACTGCATTGGCAGAGGCCGTTCCTTGTAGTTTAGAACATGTTTGTGCATTTATGTTGGGACCAGAAGAAAGCAGGGGCAAATAATTGGGAGAAATAAAGGGTATTGGAAGTCCCCTGTGGAAAATGGGTAAGATGGGGAGGGATGTGTGACAAAGGAATTGAGATGCTGATGGAATCTGGGAAGTCTATAAATCAATTGAGGACCTACTTTCTTTCAAAAAGGAAGAGTAGAAACAATGCAGGGAGTGAAAAGGGTGAAAACAGCAATTGTGAAAGAAGAGAGTGGAATATGACCTGAATAAAACACAGGGAAAGAAAGCAGCAAAAGTGTGTGAATTGGTATGTCTTTTACATTTGGTTCGGTATTTTACTGAATTTCCATGGCACCAGCTAAGGTCAGACTGCTTACTCCTTTCTGTGGCTTACATTGTGTGCAAATGTGCGGGAGCTTTTTTGAAAGCGGCCGGGCGGACAGTACAGCTGGGGTCGCTTTGACCCCGGTGAATACTCACAGCATCTTGCCGACCTCAGCAGGGCTGCGGAGGGCTGGTTGGGATGGGAGCAGCTCCATCCTCTGAGCTTCGCTGGCTTCTCAGGAATTCAGGGGGTAGTTCCTAAGGCCTGTTGCGGTCCTGCTCCTTTCTCCTAGATGCTTCCTTGCGTACACCTCCATCACGTGGGCCACAGTGTAAGAGGCAGGTGTCTGATGCTGCAGCAATAACGAGCAAATTTAATCACCATCTTGAGGATTAGGTATTATTTATGGTTTGTGCACTTAGGCCTTGGCTGCTGCAGAAACAGTATGTCCAGGACGAAGAAGTAAGAGAGGAACATCTTGTTCAGCTAATCAGCCGTTCTCGGAGAAAAGATGGAAGCTCTGCAGTCCTATCATAGGCAAGACAAAGCAGCGGCACAGTGAAAGTTGTGGAGAAGGAATTAAGGACAACCGTTTCCCTGACTTGAGTACGGCTGCGTGTGCAAACTGGCAGCAGTGGTGGTACAGTCTGTATTAAGAGGTCAATACACGAAGGACGGGTTATATACTGGGTTGGTGCAGTTTTGCACCTCCTGGAGGGTGGAATCACATCTGTTTTCCTTATATTTTGCTGCTGGGATTCAAAACTTCACTGTTTTGGCTAGTGAAATTAGAGCGAAGGATAAAAAGTAGCTGGTTTTCTAAAGAGAAAATAAAAATGGTTTTCTTGGGAGTGCTTCCTGCATCTTTCTTCTCTTATATGAGTAAAATTAGCTAACTTGCTTTGCCTGAGTGTTGATGTAGCTGTATTGTCTGTAACTCAGTAGCCATTTAAGTTACAGCAACTCTAACTTAGAAAGCAGATTTAAGACATTTTCTATGTAGCTATATGCTTATTACAAATACTATATATTTATACCTCATACCATACAATAATACTTAGTAGGTAGGTTTCTAGTAGACTCCTCATAGTAGAGCTGAGGAGGCCCAGCTGCCACCTTCTGCAAAGAGCTGTCCTTAAAGCTATTGCCCAGCTCATGTGGTGCTGTTCTCCTGTCACTTGAAAAGGAATTTCTGCTTACGTATTGTTGGTGTCAGTGGGGTTAAGAACATGGTTAACCTTTCCATGTATCTGCCATCTGGGGAGAGTTTAGGATCTGTTGTATTGTATTTTTCAGTTTGAGAGATGATTACTCAAGGAGGCTGCTTGGAGTTGAACAGGAGGAATTAAATTAGGAAGGAGTGAATATAACTCGGTGCGTAGGTGGGAGGAGGAAGAGCATTACCTGTCAGCCCCCACCAAGGCATTCAAAGACTCAAAGAGACTGTTTGCAACTCATCGTGTAGGGTACTGGTTATCAACACTTCTGACATGAGTAACTCAAAACTTTCCATCAGAAAGTCCTCTTGACAGTAGGCTTCCTCTAATTACTCATCCTTCATGGATGTCAGCTGTAATCCGTGGAAACCCCCCCCAAATTCTGAGGACTGCAGCTTGAAAACCACTGGTGTAAGACAGCTTGATGATGCCTTTCTGTCTTTCTGCCTCTCATGTTTTGTCCTCTTCCCTTTCTGTGTCAGAAAGTGGCTTGGATCTGAGGGAAGTTGGAATCTGCATGTGACCACGTGGGCACTGTAGTCATTGTGCCGCTGGGTCAAAGCCAGTGCTGGTTTGACCAGAGATAGTGTTGGTGGGACTTCAGCATCAGCTCATGTGCTTCCTCATGCAGCATGTTCCGACCCCTGGGGGTGTCTCAAGATGTGGAATTTTAGCAGTCGCGCTCTGCTTGGGTAAGGAGGGGTGGTTTCCTTTGCAGTTGTTCCAGAAAATGGAAACCAAGTTGTGGACCAGTGGCAGATTCCCAATCCACTTGATTTCTGGCTGTTTCCATGACCACGACAAACAGAAAAATGACCGTCACCAAATAGACCATGGAGTTCAGGGAAGTGGGGAGTAGGACAGACCCCTTTTTGAGTAGTGCGCATGCTTGGTGGCCTGTTTTTACAAACCGCGGTGCAGGGTATGTAAGTACATGAAGTTCCAGCATGTTGAGGTTTCCAGATAAAGTAAGCTGATAAGCCATGCCAGCGTTTTTTTGGCTCCCATGGAAAAGGCAGTGTTGCACATGACTTGCTTACTGCGACTTCTGGCCACCTATTTAAAGCAGTACGTGAGCACAGTAGCCATAGGTATGTGATCCGCAATAACGGTGCTTACTATTGGAGTTCTTATGCAGAGATCAGTGTGAGTAACTTGCTGGATGTACCTGACTTGTCTGTGATCAGTGGCTCAGGAGGATCAGCAATGTGTTCTGAGAACACTGTAAAGTCTAGATCTTGATATTTTCTTCTTTTTCTTCTTGTGTGTAATAAATAACTTCTTTTTAAAAAGTTGTTGAGAAGGATGTGGAATGAGGCTGAATGCCTCCTCTCTTCCACAAGCCCCCCCGTAACAGATGTAAACAGCAGTAAATATTTTTCATTGCAACTGTCACACTTGGTTTAAGATCACGAAGGTGAAAGTCCATAGTAAACTTTATGTGTTACCCAAGTATGCTTCTTTGACCTCATGAAAACCAAATAAACATACTCTATTGTGGCCTTGGGGACAGGCCAGGAAAAACTTTGTAAATGGAGCAATATCATCACCTTTCAATGCAGTGCAGATGAATGAAGGAAAAACGTGTGCTGTCAGAGCAGGGAAACCCATTTAATTTATTTACTTTCTTTCAGCTCCTAATTTTTATCCACCATGTTCTGGGTTTTTCTGGCTGTTGCTTTCCAGCCAGGTGTTCAGAGTGTTCCTTCTGAAAACCCTGAGTCTGTCCACAGCTAAATGCTATGCTGGGGAGAAGCCGAACTGTGGGCCAAGTTCTTTCTCCATCACCTTGGCACAGTCTTCTTGAAGCAAGAGAAATTGCATGTGATTAGCTAAGAAAAGAATTTGGTCCCAGACATGCCTGGCTCACACTATAGACATCTATTCCCTAGAAATAAATTTTATAGCTCAATGTGTGATGGGCTGTACCCACAGCTGCTTATAGCAGAGTTAGAAGCTGGGGTGGCTCCGTGCAGGTGCTTGAGAAAGCTGTGATGTAGAAAAGCCGTTACGTAAAACGAGCGCGCTGTCAGAAGCGTGATGACACGACTGCCTCAGCACGCAGCCTTTGTACACAGCCGCTGTGCAGGGAGCTGCTAATGGAGATCATTCCCAGCACAGATTGCCTGCGCTAGGCTCAACCGAGTTTAAACCTCACTGTGGTGTGGCAGATCTCCTGCCTGTGATGTCTGTTACCGCGGATGTTTCCTGGTATAATGTGCCCTGACGCTCGGGAAGGAGTTTCAGTGTGATACCCAGGCATGGCTGCCACCTCTTGCAGAGTCGTTTTCAATTCCAGGAGCTGGAGTTATGGAAAGCAAACCCGAGATATGGCAGGAGCAGGGAGGAGGCAGCGCCGGGTGGGGGGAGAGGTGGGAGCTGCTGCTGCCAGTCCGGACAGGCTGCAGCTGGGCTCATGGCGGTGCTTCCCAGCGCTTAAACAGAAGGTAAAAATAATCCTCCTGGGATTCGCATGAAAAAGGAGAGGGGAATGTCTGGAGCGCTGAGCAACGTGGCCTCTTTGCTCTCATCCTCCCTCCCCCTCCTCTGCCCCTCTTCTCCCCGTCAGCCCCCAGCCCGGGGGGGTGAGCGAAGGCCCAGCGGTTCTAGGAAGAGCTTGAGCCGAGTCAGCAGCCGCCAGTTCCGGGAACCGCAGCTCCGGGCCCCGCGGGACGCTTCAGGGAATTCTCGCTGCCATTCCAAGGATGGCAAAGAGCTCGTCCAGTGACCTGAGGCTCCCCAGCGGCAGGGGGCAAAAGCTTGGAGTCACGCCACGGGACTGGGAAGATTACCAGAGACACGAGGGCCCGGAGATTTATGCCCCGCTCAGAACTGTACTACTGTAATTTGTTTGGCTTCTTGGGGGAGAGAGAGAGAAAGAATTTGCTACACAGGAGATACCAGTAGTGACCACAGGAATTTAGAAAAGGGATATGGAGTTGAAAGGTCAAAATTTCCCGCCATCAGTCATCATCTCCTCAGTAGGAGCTGGCGAGGGTGCCAGCAGCTCAGACAGATTGCAAGAACCCGAAACCTCCCACAGCCGCGTGACCTTGAATAAATGAAACAAGCAGCAAACGGAGGTTGGGCCTGGCTTGTGCGGCTGTCCCGCACCCTCTGCTCCCCAGCGCCATGGCTCCCACCCGTCGTTTGCCAGTTCCGGGCTCGGGCCTGCTGCACGCTCCCTCCGTCCAGAGCAGGAGACGATGGGAACTTTTCTCCCAAGCCCTGCAGAGCTTCTCAGGAAAACGCTCAGCATAACACTGACAAATTGATGTTATTTTTACTGCCCATTTACAAGATAAAATTATTTCACATGCTGCTGGCAGCCTGGGAGGAGTGAATTTCTCACAGCCCCAGACTTTAAATACATCTTCTACATGGTGGTTACTGAGTTGCTCTGGACCAGCCTCAAATTAGCAGAGATACGAGGAGAGGAAATGGTGAAGTTGGATATTGGCTGCCAAGATACGTTTGTAAGTCACTGTAGCAATGCTGCAGGCTGCAGATAGCGCCTGCTTTTTCTGGTTTTGTGCAGTGCACACATGGAAGGGTCACTTTGCTGGAAGAGGTGGTCTCACCCACTGCGAGTTGTTCAAAGAGAGGAGGCAAGGAGTCACGTTTTCTGGCCTTCTCCTAGGCTAGTCCAAATGGGTCGCTTAGGCCTTGACATCATCAGCACCATGAATTTTATTGGGATATTATCATTCTGCACACTATTTCGAGTCTCGTCCTACTCATTGATAAGTCCTTTGAACTCTGTTCCAACTCTGACCCTGAGTTTTGCTGCTCATTTTTGACTCGAACTAATAACCACAGCTCTGGCACGTGGTGTGCCAGCCAGAAAATACAGTATCTTCTGGGGTTGTTCGTTCAGTGCCGTCAGCTTTCCGCTAGACATCATAACAGATTGTTTCTTTGCTTTTACATTGAATGCCTAAGGTATCAGTCAGCCCTCAGACCTCTTCCTTCCCATGTATTTGTGGTGATTCTGCTTCTAGTGTTTGATTAGACTTTCTGATACTGCTTTTTTGAGCCTTTCCTCGTCTCCATATTTTGTTTTTCTTTGTGTATTTTTCCACTGTGGAGAAAGTTGCATAAAATGAGAGCTAGTAAAATCTTTTCAGCTCACATATGCTGTTGGTTTGGGAAGAAGCAGATGCTTGTGTTAGGGGGGGAGGCAACCATTCTTGCTCTTCGTGTAAAAGACCTTAATGAATTCACAGGATTATGCTGCTGGAGTAGCTGTTCCATCAAAGCCATAGCAGCTTCCTTGTTGCCTTTCATTTTCTTAGTCTACTGGATGTATTTGGTTTCTATGAACAACTAATTAAAATGCAGAAGAGTAGCTCTTTATTAAGGTTTTATTAACATTTAATTTGCTTTTTAGTTTTTGGTGGGAGATCAAAAGGCTAAGCTCTTTCCTAGAAAGATAACAAAAGGGTTGCAGTGCTGTGCTAGGATAATCTCACTGCAGTAACTTCACGTGCTCTGTGAAGGTGTGGGCAGAGATCCCTGCCATCAGGGGTACGCGAAAGGTGCAGTGGGGGTGTTCACCTCGTAGCCAGACCTGAACCCAGGAATCTCCCGGTGCCACAGGCAGGAGCAGCTCTGCCCGCTGCACTGGAAGCATCTGAAACCGCAGATTCAGACCCTCCAGAGTCCATCCTCCCTGAACCCATCTCCCTGTATGTGCTGCTTCCTCCCAGTTGTGCTTTTATACCGCAAGAGTGAATGCTTCATTGAGGGTGACTCCTGGTCACAGCTTCTTTGTGGTCTCCTGAGTTTCTGCTGGTGTGTGGTTGATGCGGGCTCTGATGAACGAGAGTGCACTTAGCAGCTGTCTTTCAAAGATTGCCTGTGGACTCTTCATCTGAAATCTTCCTTTTTCTCTTAATAGGTTCAGTTTCTTTTTAGTTACCTTTCTGTGTTAAGTCTTTGAGGGACTTGGAGAGCAATAGATTCGGGTTGTTTGTAGATGCTCTGCTTATATGCACTTATTCCCAGGCCTGTTAGGGTGTCTTCACTGTGCCTGAATGTATCTAGAACAGCGTAAGTAGCCTTTTCTTTCATGTCTCCATTTTTGCCTCTTTCACCAAATATTCTCCTTTTGGATGCAGGCACATGTTTAAAATAAACAGGACTCCTCCTTGGTTTTGTGACTTGTTGCTTTGCTGCAACAGAGAGACAGGATGGACCTGAGGGAAGCCAAGGATTTCTATACCAAGTGAAAAAAAAGAGAAATCTTATTGCTGCTCTCTCTTTCCATTGCTGCAACTGGCATAAATAGGTGCAGGTGCCACATGTTATTCGCTCAGTGATATGCAATATCTGCAGCTATTGCTTGCGGGGATAGAACCTGCATTTCAGATGTTACTGTGAAGACAGAGGAGGTTTTTTGATGACGGAAAATTCTTGCTGCCATTGCAGATCAGTGGTAGAGCAGCAGAGCAATTGTCATTCCTGTTCGTGAAGTCTTGATGATTTTTGATCTATCCATTATTGCATTTTCTATTTACTTTCTTTCTAGGAAAAGTATAGTTTGAAGTTGCACGTAACTTGTTCGTTATGTGTCTCTGAAAGGTGGAAGGAGTCTCAACTTTTCCTTCTGTTAACTTTCAAACAAGCTGCGCAATGATTCCTCAAAGTAGCTGTCAATGAGTTAACTTTTTATTAATTTGTTACCTAACCTGAAGGATAAGGAAGATGATCAGTTTGCTTTTCCTATGGGGAAACTGGTATCCTAAAGCAAACGGGTCCTATCCCTCCCTAAACATACAGATATATTGCTATAATACTTGCTTTGTCCTGTCAGAGAAACCCCCTCTCTTCCAGACATTAAATGCGTGGTTATTTCCTGGCTGAGCAAGTTTCCCTGCAAGTGATGAGCAATGCCTGGGATGGAGAACCCAGGCATGGCTGTGCCCTCTGCGACTTGGGCTGGCTGTCCGTGGTGAACTGAATTATGCCACGTGCTAATTTGGCTCCTAGAGTAAAGCGGCTTTTGCCCTTCCTCCTCTTGGGTGTTCTCTGTGCCGCTTTGTCATGCCAGGAGCTGCAGTGGGAAGTCCTGTGTGCTGGACTCTGTGGAACCTGCGGGCTGACAGCAGGGGTGAGTTTGGAGCAGCTGGAAATAAGTGGGAATAGTTGCAGTGTAATGTTTAAAAACTGTCCCTGTCTCTTTGTGGTGACCGAAGGAGGGTGCAGAAGGCATGAGACTCCCTGTTTCATTAGCCAGAGGAGACATCTGTCCAATCTGAAATTAGCGCTATCATTGGAAGAGGCTTCTCCCTGCAAACTGGCTCTCGAGTGGGGTGTGGGGAAAGCTGGTGCAGATTCCTTGCTCGGCAGTAGATGGGAAGCTTCCAAAGGTACTCACAGCGCCATATGGCTGCAACATGATCTAGTGCCAATGTATTAATTCCCTCCTGAGACTGCATATCTCTCCCGATTTGTTTGCCTTCTCACTTGTTAGTTTATTCTTCTGTTGCATGAGACTGTCTGGGAGAAGGTTGGAGGGAGTAGAGGCAGGTGGAAGGCTTAGGAATAATGCAATATCCTGGAGTAATGCATTAGCAATTGTCTTTATTGTTGCTTCTCAGTCCAAAGGGGATGTTCAAGCAGCTTGAAAGCTGTGCAAACCATCTGTGGTAACAGTGAATCACAACTGAGAGGCAGAACGCGAGCTGGCAGAGTCCTCACTAACCCCACAGCTGGAAACACTGGGCCTCTAAACCTGCCCAGATGCAAATAGGATGTGTTTACATGATGTGCACCCTACCAGCAACGACTCACGTTGGCAGGAGGACCTACTGGTGCTCCGGCAACATAGCTATGCTGCCTGTGGAGCAGGAGAGCCCACGCAGAGCAGTGCGGTCTGCTGCCTTTGCAGCTGGATCGTCTGCCACAGTGAGAATATCTGCACCGAGCTTTCCTTCTCCGCTCCCAGGTCTTCCTGGGGAGAGGAGCCACATCTGCACTGGGCCGTTTGTGATGTTTCCTGCTCAGAAATATTAGGAAATTGCCAAGTGTTTTCTGGCTGCAATTGCTGGAGAAATTTAAATAGAATTCATGAATCTGGAAGCTATACAAACGCTTGTGTGAATTTACTCCCATAAATAGAAGGTATCAGGGAGACAACCCTGTTCATCCTTCAACTTGATGATTATCTCCCTTTCAGCTGTGCCTGAGCCCTTCACCTTGCTAGGGGTAGGACATCCTCTGCTCAGATGGGAGAGATGTGCACTTACAAAGAGTCCAAGACAATATAATGTGAAAATGTGAGCAGTAGTGTTTGTATCCTGTCCAGCCTACGTTTGTGGATAATGCATTTCGCCTCCCTAAATTCCTAGTGGACACTTCCTGGCTTCCAGTTCCAAACTGCAGTTTGAAAGTCCTGCCTAGTAATGAATTGCTGCCCTTGTTTTGTGGGATAGAGGTGTATGAAGTAATTCCTATATATCCTGTAGTGACTTGTGCGTCAATATGTGGATTAAGTTCTAGCCATGACAAAATTACTCCTGTGCTGAATTTGGTACCTTTTCATTTAGCCTTTAGAAAACCTCAGATAAAAACTCTGTAGAAAGCCAATTGCTATAAATAACTGTGGTATGTCGCTGTATTTCTATTCATCTTGCCATTGAAGTAAGAGGTATGGTGTGTTTGAGGTTTCAAAGCTTGTTTCCTGTGTGCTCCACCTTTACATCCATACCTGTGGCCTATGGCAGTGAGCCACCTATTCTCTTTTTAAAGTCCAGAGAAATGTTCGCAGACTACAAGAAGTCAAGTTGCAGAGATGCTCAAACCAGAGCTAATCTGAGCTTCTGTATCCATTCAGTACATGGCCATGGTGACACCAGCTTGGGTCTCAAGAGCAGCGTAACTCTCTGCAGGACCCTGTGTCCCCAAGCTCCAAGCTGCTCAAACCGTGGTCGGTGCCTGATGAGCGCCTTCCCATTCAGGCCCATGTGTGCTCTAGTCCCTTCTCAGATTGCCTTCCACTTCTGAGTGGGGTTGTGAAGAGTGTAGGTGGGATTGAATGGGGTCATCTTGTATATCCCCTCGCACTTCTTAGGTAATGACTCTCCCAACCTTGCTGTGCTCTATGTCCTTGTAATGTCAGGATTAATTCCAGACCCTCAGTGCTACTGGAAGATAGGTTGCTTTACGAGTTACTATGCTACAGAGAGGGCAACTGGAGCTCTACAAATAAAGAGAGTGTGCTCAGTGTCCTTGGCCTTAATTCCACCACTTCGATGTGCTAATCACTGCTAATGGGTTTGCATAGTGAATAGCAATTCCTGTCACATGGTGAATTCGGAGTCATTTTTTGCCTCACAGCTCACACTGAAAAGTGTGTGTAAAACTGCAACCTTACACCTTTTCCAGCCATTGATCCCCAACCTGAGACACCCCTTTGACAAGGTGTAAGGTGCAGGCCAGATGTGGGTCTTATGTTGCTTCCACATGCCAGGGAAAGTTCATCATCAGCTTTGTGTGGTTCCCTAAATGATATTTCCAGCTGATCCTATGCCTAGCATCTTGCCCTCTGGGTTTTCTGTGTTTCAGAGAATTAGCCCGTAGAGCAAAGCGGTGGGTGTTGGTTGTTTTCTTTTTCTCTTTTTCTTTTTTGTTTTTAATAAAACATGTTCAGTTAGCTTCCTTAGAAAAACCTCCCTCGGTGCTCTGATTGGGTGTCTGGCAGAGGAGGGATTGCTGTCAGCATGGCTGAGTTCCTGGAAGAGCTGAAGTGCAATGAAAATGACCCCAGGGAGCAATGGGCTTTCCGCAGAAACCCGACAGTCTGGGGGAGGGCTGGCTGAGACTGGATGGTTTTAAGAGCTCATTTAGTTTCCTTTCTGCAGCCTGACAGAGAAATGGAGGGAGTGACAGTGCTGCACATGGCTTCAATCACATCCTGCATCAGCAGGGCCTTAATGCTTCCCGCAGCATCGTGTGTGGTGAAGGCACTGGGCTGTCCTTCTGTGGCTTTTCTGTGTGCCGCAGGGCACCCTGTGGGCACTGTCAGTAGCCTTCTTGTTTCTGGAGACCCAAAAGCTCGGCAGATAACGTTCCACTCCTTATTTACACTATAGAAGTTTAATTCTAGATTATATTCCCATTTGTATGAAGTTTATATTCCCATTTGTATGATACTTTCCTTCACATTTCACTATCTGACTTGCACTGTAGTTTCCTCTCTGCTTTTAAAGAAACAAATATGAAACACAGATTTNGTGGCTGTGACTTGGTCCTTTCCTTGCCTTGTACTGCTGGGCCAATCTGGTGATGGGGCTTGTTCTCATCTTTTTGGATTGTTGTCATCCCGTATATGTTCTGGTGTTTACAGAGTCACTTCAGGCTTGTATGTTCTTTTATTCGGACCGAATGCTTTTTGCCTATTGTTTGAGGACATTCAGGGAAGAAGCGAAAAGTACTACCGCAGTCCTTACAGCAGAGGCCTAAGGGAACGAATGTGAAATGACAAATCTGCCTGTGCTATGATCTGGAAATAAAACAGCAGTGGAAAGTAAAGATCTGGAAGTTGCTTTCCACCGCAGCTTGCTTGCCTTTGAGTGCAGAGAGCAGTGTCCTCTGGGTGCAGCCTGAGACGGCCGCAAGCAGGGGAAGGTGCTACTGCGTTGGTGCTGTCAGACTGAAACTGCTGTGCAGGGAAATGCACCTGCTTTGCATGAGAGCCGGCCCGATTGCTGCATCTTGCGCAGCAGGAAGACAGCAAACCTTTGGAGCCTATGGCTTCAACTGCCTTGAGGTCAGGAGCTTGTCTTTATCGAGAAGTCAGAGTGCACGGAGCCAGCGCATGGATTTACAGTGTGCTCGCCCCTCTCAGTGCACTCGCAGTGTCTTCCAAGAGGTCGATTTTATGTAACTTATGGACTCACCGGAATGAGCTAATTACCTTGTGTCTGAAACTGAGACCAGAACCGTGGGGGACTTGGGGTACTCTGATGGTGCGGGGTTATGCCATCCTTCCGCAGGTTCTGCCCGGCTCTGTGCATGCCAAACTCACGGTGCCCTGAAAAGTAACCTGCTCAGGATTTATTCCCACTCCTGTAGTGTAGGGCGAGCTTCACCTCAGACTGCAGGCTCTGCTGCGGCTGAGATCTAAATTGTGTCCTTGCTTGCACAGGTGGTTCTTCAAAGTTTAACTAGAAGAAAGAGGCATGCTGCTATTGATGTTACGCTTGATCTGTGGATGGATCCTGCTCAACCAGCAGCAAATGCGACTCTGCTTCTTGGCCTCTGAAAAGTCAGAAACGGCTCTGCTTTCAATTCCCACCCTAGGATGCATGAGCCCAGTAACAGGAGTTTACCCCACTGCCTCCTCCATTCCCACATCAAAGCCTTTTCTTAGGCTGTCTGCAGTTGCTGTTGCACGTAGTGGGTGTGACTGCCCTTTCACATACCCTTCCATAGCTTGGGTGACTTAACTGGGAGCTGCACCAGATTTACCACGCTATTGGAGGAAAATCAAGGCCAAAGGATTGTGCGTAGGTTAAAAAAAGATTACTGCACCGTATAGAAGAGGCAAAAAGTACTTTTCCAAGCAGGAGAGGTTAAGTACGACTAGTAAAATATCTTTCCAAGCTCCTTTGGTCTGCTTTGGAGACTCAGAAAAGAAGTGTACACATAACAAAAGTACTTGACATTTAACAGCCCAGGGAAATGAAACTAATCAGATACGGTGTATGAAGACAGCAGGAGGGAAGTGCTCTTTTGTAGTTGGTTTCTTTCCAAGCAAAACATCTTAGTCATCTTCTGTCGAGCAAACATAGGGTGGAATAGGTGTTTGTCATGAGAAGGGCGTAGCTAGATGTAATTAGTAACAGAATCCAACTTTCCATGAAAAGCTTATTAGCTGACGTGAGGAGTCAGACCTGTTCAGGTACTCTAATGTTGCACCGCTCCTGCTAAATCAGGGTGAGTTTCCAAAGAGCAACTGTGATTCATCAGGGTCAGCAGCGAGCTACCCACCACCACGATGGGGAGAGGGTGGGCTGTCTTTAGCACTCCGGCAAGAGAAGCCTTGTGTTTGTGCAGGGGCCATTAAAACATGAGGTGCGAGCTGTTGGACAAAAGGTCAAGTCTGAGTGTTTTCCATTTGAGAGGGAAAGGACCAAGGGAAGACCTGATGTGGTTGGGAGCCCAAGAGACAGCTTTGCTTCCTGAGCTTATAAAGACAGGCTTAGAAATGTGGGGGTTTTCTCTGCATGAGGATTTGCGGCTGATTACCCTAGGCACACAAGAAAAGGTTTAGTTAAGTCACTTTGGCTTTCCTTTGTCGTCCTGCCAATCTGATGGACTTGTCTCTTCTCTGGCAGTGGCGGGAAGAAGGGAGGTTGGGCCGCTTACACATGGTTCTCGCTCAGATTTGAGGAAACATTGCAGAGGGGAAGAAAAAGTCACCTTTGTACAGAATAGCTTTGGGCCTGGCTTTCTTTTTGTTAGGGTTACTTGTATCGGTTTGACCTCAGGGGAGGCGGTAGTGCAGAGAACCAATCCCTTTGTGCGCTGGCCATAATCATTTCTCCAGAATTGTTTTTGAGGTTGTTTTTAAACTGCACTGCAGGAGACTCTTCAGGCTTGGGTAGAGTGGCATGAAATTTAGTGATGGGCTTTTTGCCCACCGTTTGTAAAGGGCATTCCCGTTGCGGCGGTCCCCAGCCGAGTCCGTGGCCTGGGGCTCTGCGCAAGGATTTGAGATGAGGTTTTAGGTCAGAGAAGGAAGGCCGGGGTACTCGAGCTCAGTTTGGTCCCCTGCGTCCCTCACCTGGGGGATCTGCCCAGGCAGCCCTTGACGTAGTCCTGTGTCATCCCTGAGGGTAAAGGAATGATTTGAACACATCTTCTCTTCTTGGGTTGTTTGAAGGATTTTGAGTAAGGTGCCAAGGATTACTTTTAGCTTAAGATAGCGATAGGAACTGCCTGATAGCTAGCATAGCTGGTTTAAATGAACACAGCTATGGTTGGTCTGTTTTGAATTTGACGTTGAAGAAATGACCTACTTTCTGCAGGGAGAGCTGTCATTTTAAAGACGACGTTAAATTGTTACTCGGTAACTGTGTAAGGTTTGAAGTACCTTTAATAGTCCCACTTTGTCCTCAGCTGCTGAATTTTGTAGCTGCCTTTGTGTGTCTCAAGGTCAGGCTGGTCGCCACAGATCATTTTGTCTCGCTCAGATATGTTGTGATGATGTGGAAGCAGATCACTAGCACAGGGAACAGAAAGGAGGAATGACATGAAAACTCCGCTCTTCCAGGCGCTTCTGTCAAGTACTGTGTAGGAGATGTACATCCAGTCCTTGTGTCCTCAGCCCTTTAGTTCCTGCCTCCCCGCTGGAGGCCATGAAGAGGACACACAAAGCCCCAACATCTCTCTGCCTTGGAGGAACAAAAGAGGAAACTTCCTTTATCTGCCAGTTTTCCTTATGTTCCCTGAACGTGCACATTGTTCAGCTGGGAAGGAGGAGGAGAAGGAGGAAAAATAAAAAAGTTGCTGTGGTTCATAGATTTAAATAATCTAATTAAAAAAATATATATCCAGAGACTTTCTGTGCAGATTGTTGATGTCTTTTCCTGTTCGCTGTATTGACTTCATTGCTTCAACTATTTATAGCTTTGCTAGTATCTGTGTATCACCATCCTTTTCCTTGCTGCTGTTGGGAAGTGTCACAGCCGTGATTCTTTCAGGATAGGGGCAAGTTAAGACGTTTGTGTCCATGCAGTAAGACTTCAAAACATGTTTCGTGATGATTTTTAACAGAATCAGCTCAGCATACATATTGATCCCGAGGTTTAGAAACTTTCGGTGAAGCTGAAGAGAGCCTATGTGAACAATGTTTGATCACTGGTGTTATTCACATACACACACACACATATGCACGCGCGTGGATGATTTGGGGGAGTCTTCCACAGTAATGAGCTGGGCTCGCTCTTTGGCAGTGGCTCCAGCTGGCATGAATGCCTTAATGACCAAGATGGCAGAGGGCCTGTTTTTTCCCCTTTTCCTTTGGTTGATACCATAACATATAAATCTCATTTGACTTCATCTCCCTTTGCATCAAAAAGCTATCTCTACAAGGCAAAAGATAAATGAAAAATCAGTGTTCCATGACATAATTTGAAGTAATTCCTTTTGTAGGCTTTAATCAATTGCCTCCAAAACAGCACTGCTGTACTGATTATATCTGCCATAGGAAGGCTTGAGGACAAAGGTTAAAAAAAAAAAATTCCTTTATACTTTGGTTTCCTGTGATACCGTCTTTTGAAGTGCCCGTCTTGGACAGCAAACATGCTGGAACAGCAAGGCATAGGGAATATTTATATCTCTGTAGGTGGTCAAGGTGAACCCTATGAGGAGTGTTGACCTCAGCTAGGTACGTCATCCAGTATTTGTTGTGTCATCACATGAGATAGCTACCTAGAATCTGCCAGTGTCCCCAACATGTTCCCTTTTCATCAAGTGATTTGTTTTGTCGGTAACTGCAGAGAGAATTTTGAGAGCTTTTCTTTCTGCTGCAGTAAAAATTAATGATGCTAGGTATAGAGATCACTATAGGATATCCAGCGTTTGCCTTAAGCTTTTGGGGTTTTAATTCCACCTAAGTCATAGACTGAAGAGGGATGCTGGCTGCTGCTGCTGGGGCAGGGGGAAGGGATCATTACAAAACAGCTTCTTTGACAATTACCTATTTCCCTTAGCCCAAGCATAAGAAGAGAATGTTTATTTTGGCTCGAGTTTAAGAAGCTCTTTGACAGGACTATTGCTCTTCATCAGCTAATTCCTCTAAGAAGAGCTAAGACAAAAGTGATGATTTATTAGACTGATAAGCCAAAAGGAAAATACAAAATAAACTGCAAAATTAACATACAGAATTCTGCCTGTTGCCTCCTGCAAATGGGATAATAAGCATAAGCAAGATAATATTTTTGTTGTTTATTAGTCAAGTAGGACTGGATTGATGACATGCGGCAGGGGTTAGCTAATTGTGTTAGAGTGGGCCGTCTCTTTCTGAACTCATCTCCCCATCCAAGACTCTGGGGTATTTCCACTTGCAGTAGTTGGGATGGACTCTTCCTGTGGAACCGTAATTTACATGAAAAAGTAATACCAACATGGTGTTCAATGCATATTTTCTGTCAGAATCTGCTGATGCACTTCTGCGTTTGGGAACAACAGAAGCCAGCATGTGACATTTTCACTTACTCCACACAACCGTGTCACACTGGGACTTTACACTAACGCGAGCTGTTTTGTTTTCGGCTGTGTGATTTGTACTGTTTTGTGTAATAAAGGCTCATTTTTTCAGGTAAGACAGGCTGTGTTACACAGTTGGGGCGTAAAGAGCTAAGGGATGTTAAAAATAATAGCATTCAGGTACCGTCTTCACGTGACGCATCCAAACAAGAGGGAGCTGCGTGCTAGGGAGTGTGCGGCTCAGGGCTCTTCCCTGCCTGAAGCATGGATTGGCAAGGCACAGTGAAATTCTTCCCTTAACCCGGAGCCCAGCTAGAAGGTGACATGTAGCCTGGAGGTGCACGGGTATGTCAGACAGAAGATGGTGTGGATGAAGAGAGATGGACTGAATCGTGTAACAGGCAGCTGTAGGAGTGGCTGACCGGTCTGGTTTGTCTCATCTAAGTGGTCGACACTGAAAGCGGAAGGTACAGCTTTGTCACAGAATCAATGACTTCTGCAGCAAAGTGTTTCCCCACTGTCTTAATGCCCAAGCTCTTCCTCCCAGCTGGTTTTTGATATCCGCAGGCCCTGGGGTTATTACAACATTTGCACACATTTGGTTGGAACTGCTGTTTGTGGATACCCTGAGTCAGCAGCCTGGCAGGTCACACTAACCCCACTCCTCACTCCTAAGGATCTGACTGGCAAGAAAAGTTTTTGCATGCACAGGGAAGCCTGCCATTGCCTATATTCTTGGAAAGAAAAGAGTAATACAGAGTCCTCATGCTGGCCCCACATGGGGACTGTTCACCCCTAGCTGACCCACCTCTGTCCAGCAGTCTTGCAGTGCTATTTCACATGTGTACTTTCCAAAATCTTGCCCAGCGCCTCTCAGCCAAGATGGCTTTCATAGCACAGGACTGGAGGGAAGGGAATTAAGAGGGGTGAACTGCAAAGAGTCTTAGAAGAATGTAAGGAGTATTCCAAAACCAGAGGCTTAGAAAAAGCAGGAGGTATTTTCAAAAAGAGTTACGGAGATTTTCCAAAGGATTCCCTGGAAATAATATTAGGTCATGTTTTAGGCTTTTTCAGACTTACATTTAATTGTAATAACACCTTTTACTACTACTTAACAATTTCAGGCATGTGCAAACACATAGAATCATAGAATCATAGAAAGTTTTGGGTTGGAAGGGACCCCTAGAGGTCATCTAGTCCAACCCCCCTGCAGCGAGCAGGGACACCGCTAACTAGATCAGGTTGCTCAGAGCCCTGTCCAACCT
>Ga0065711_1035299_pt1 | contig 22511 bp, 13 predicted proteins | sample Hoacrofraction12_FD_59098 | JGI IMG/M metagenome (GOLD analysis project Ga0065711, IMG submission 59098) | Hoatzin crop microbial communities from Cojedes, Venezuela - Epithelial fraction 12 v2 (version 2) | ecosystem: Host-associated > Birds > Digestive system > Esophagus > Crop | place... | reverse complement strand
CCGCCTGGACAAGGTCCTGTGCAGCTTGCTGTAGGTGACCCTGCTTCGGCAGGAGGGTTGGACTAGATGACCCACAGAGGTCCCTTCCAACCCCTACTATTCTGTGGTTCTGTGAAAAAATTGCTGAAAGTGTATCTTACGTTATTTCTGATGAAGGGATGAATCACAAGGTGGCTTACAGCACTTTGAGACTACTGCATATTCCTTCTCCTTTCACTCTGGTTGTGTGGCAGTAGGAGATCAGAAGGGACAGTTCCTGTTCGTTTGCTATCTGCATGTCTCTGAAAATGCAGCTGGATGGCAAGTTGTGCTTCATCCTGAGAACTCTGAAATTAGAGAATTGCAGATACGTCTTGCTTCTTCAATTCTCCATCTTCAAACTCCTACGCTTGCTGGAAAATCTGAATTGAAAAAAATGTAAAAATACTTCAGCAGCAGCTGATCAGGATGCTGGGCTGAATCCTGACATTTAATGTGTTGAGAATTAATGTCAAAATGGCATTCTGTATCAAGAGACTAATAATTGCTTTAGTTTCGTGGACACTCAAGTTTGCCAAGGTCAGCTGGCTTTCCCAGATTCTTTGTTCTGCAAGATTCAATTCTCATACCCTGACACATGTCTGTCTTGTTACTGAAAGACCAAGTGATGGCAGGGGGGAAATGCCTTCTCTTCAGGCAGCAAGGTCATTAGACATCCCTGTTGGAAAGTAGTCTTACTCTAGATAGCCTCAATATTACAAGATCACTGTTAGGTATTCTGATTCAGCTACATTTTTGTGGTGAGCCTAATATGTATCTACATGTAGTTCTAAAAATGCAAGTTTTGCACCTTTGGCTGAATGTTCTTCTAGGGAAGGGAGTCTTTGTTGCCAAACAAAGTGTCACAAGTTGGATGATGTCAGTGGTGTTCGACCAGTTTAAAGCATCTGTTCTTTTTGAGATAGTCCTATTCTTGCTTCAGCTATTAATGCCATCAGTGATGCTTTGTCTACCATTTTTCTGTTGTTTCTAATCCAAGAATGCCTTAGGCATTCACCATGTGTGGATCTCAGTCCAGCTTCTGTAAGAAATGCAAAATTTTTCTGATGAAACACTCAGTTTTCTCCCAAAGCCTTACTGATTAACTAGATGATTCTGATATTACTGTTAGTATTCCTACCATGTTCTGTCTGCTGGGTTTTTTTTTATTTTCTCTTGCATTTGATTGAAAAAGGCCCCAAACTTGCCTTTCAAACACTGTTCTGATCCCGCATTTGCAGGTGTATATTGTTGAAGTGAAGGTTAGCTGCTTTTTTTTCATTTGTTTTGTGCTTCTAAACATGTACATATAAAAAACTTTTGATTTACATTTATTAAATACATGTAACGGTGTAGGTTAAGGTTTCCACAATTTTCTTAGGGTTGTTAGCAGCCTTATTATCTGGTAGCTGAAGCATCCAGGTTTGAATTTGTCTAACCTTCCTTGTTGGTAGCTTCTTTGTGAAGCTGTTTCAGGACAGGCAGGGGCCAGCATGTTTTACGTGCCTTTGGCTCATCTAAGTTACCTGTCTTTACTCTCTGGCACAGCTTGAATACCCAATTTTCTATTCTAACCTGACTCCAACCCAACTTTTTATACAACAATGTTCTTTACAATTGTCAAGTTGTTAAGGCAACTTTAAATAGTTAATTCTTGTCCTAGTGAGGACGGAGGAAAACAAATGCTGTGATGTTTTCCACTTTCTGGCAAGCATTCTTTTATTTTTGTTTATATGCCTATGTATATCTGTGTATATAAACCTGAAGAATATGTGTTCCTTTTTTCTTTATAGATCTGAGCATACTGTTTTCTATAAGGTTTATTGCAGTGACAATGAATAAAAAGCCAACAGTTGAAGCAGTTATTGGCTATTAAGCTTCAGAAGTAGGTTGTCCTGTGGCCTGCTTTGTACTGGTCTTGACAAATATTTGTTTGCCGTTTGATAGAATCTGAAGTTGGTTCATGGTGGTAAGGTCGTAAGAAGTTTATTCGTCTTTGTTTCTTGTGGGTGCTTTGTTTCATTTTTATTTTTTTTCAGTAGATGCATGCATCTCTTATTTTCACTTGCTGAGAATAACTCCAAAGAAAATAGAAAACATTAATTTTATTAGGCTATTGCTACCATGTGCACATAAATGAACCGTGACTGGGTTTGTAAGCCACAATAACTAGTATTCAACTTAAAATCTTTACAGGGAAAAGCTATTCTCCAGCTAGACGGGAAGGCATTAAAATGTGGTGGTACGGAATTGATATTAGAGAGATTCTATAACTAGTTCAGCTTTTTTTTTTTTTTTAAGCTATGACAGTTAGGCTTTCTCTGTTATGAACTGTTTTTTGCCATATTTATTTTAAGAAGCTAATCAAAACTCCCTGACATTTAATTCCTGCTTTCTGTAAAAGGAATGTACAGAGATACTAAAGTGAAAATCAGTTGCAAGGAGGCTTTACTATAGGAAATGGTCCTTGGAGTTCTAAGTAACTAATATTACAAAATTTTCTACTATATAACTGTGCACTTTGAAATGGAAAGAGAAATGCTGCAACCACTCTCTTGAAATTCTGGGAAGCGAGTAATTCCATAACTATTAGTTGTATGTCAGCATTTGAGTAGTTTGGCAAGTAAAGAAAATTACAGCACTGTCATAGAGTTGCTGAAGTGATGAAAGAACAATTGGAAAGATAATATTCTTTGGCAGTTGTGTTTCCTTTATATTTTTGAACCTTTTCTGTTGTCATTGGTGAACTTCCTCATGGAAAAATTGCTTCCTAATTAATGACGAAATGCTAAAAAATTGAATAAACTACTCTTTAAGCTCTGAGAGTAAGTGCTTAAAATTCAAAGTTCTGTAGCTAAAAGGAAAAAAATCCTTTAGGTGTTTTGTTTTGGGGAATGGGGTGTGTAACACAGAAAGTTTGGCTGTACTCAGTGTTAGCCATTAGGGTTTTGTCAGTCACTTTAGAGATGATGTAGGTAATAAATTTTTATCCAATTGCTTATGAGTGCCTTAAGATTCACTACACTGAACAGAAAGAATCTTAACTGCATTCTTGAATGCATACACTATAAAGTGCTGGGCTTTTTTAATGACCAAAACAAGAGCATAGCCAAAGACCTTTTCTTTGTATCCCGTTCAGTAGAGCATGACGCTTTATAGTGTGGTGGTGTTCTGAAGCTTACGTAACATATGCAGCAATACTGCGGGGATAAATGGACCTTTTTTATCCCATGATAAATGTAATGCAATTGATTTTAAAGATATCTGCACCTTAACTAATTTACTAACTTGCCATTGAGTAATTCTCATAAAAGCTAGTGATTGTTTTCAATCCTATGTCATTTTATTATTTTAAGACATATAGAGGGAAAAGGAGGTACTGGCAATTTTCTCTAAATGTCACAAAACACGAATCTCTGGAATAGACATTGTTGATTTAACTGCTAAAAAAATGACTTTTCAATGCTAACAGTCATCTCTGAATTCTCCCTGTCCCCCTCTGTGTTAATTCTTTCATGGTTTGTTCTTACCATTTCTCCAGTTGGATGAAAAAGCTCAGCTGATATTTGGAGATAAATCCAGAAACAGACTTTTGGAATTGTATGTGTAGCTCCTTCTGGAACCAAGTGCCTCTAGCCCTTCTGAAACCTGAATGCACAATCAGACGTGGAGATGTTTTAAACCCAGGTCCTGGCTTCCCTGTGGGCTGCAGACTGCTCGCTGTGGGGATACACTTTCTTCCCCTAAAAGAAAGGAAACTCTTGTGCAGGAAATGCTGTCCCAAATACAGCTTCCTTTAGGTTTTGTTCTTGAATTTTACTCCTTAAAGTGAGAGAGGCATATTTGAGCCTTTTTAACTGCAGTTTGATGTACATTGGATACGTTTGTCTGAAAGCTGTGTTTTGGTCAGTTTTCTCCAGAACTTCATCCCGTGGACAGGTTAATGCTGATGAGTAGATGCCTTTCCACAGGCACGAAAACATGTCGTCTCCAAGTATTCAGCGGTAAATCCCAGTATAAGTTGCAAATCGAAATGGAAAGAGCAGTGTTAACTTTTTTTTTGGTGCACTGCCAGTGAGGGTTCTGCATCAGCATTTCATGGTCCAACATTTTCAATATCTTTTTTTTTTTCTTTCTTTTCCTCCCCTATGTGTGAAATTTCAGCAGATTGTTATGCAAAACAGTTTTGTGTCTCAGTGTGACTGGGGAGACAGCTGTTCGGCCTAATGAGGAGTGCTAGCACTACAGTATTTCTGTTGATTGAGACCCACGGAGGGAGCAGGATGTTCGAGGCCAGGCAGCGGTGTGTGGTGAGGAAGTGCCGCTCTGTCAGCTGGAAGTACACGCTCGGCTGCTCCCTGTGACAAGATAAATGAGTTTTGCTGGGGTTTGGCGGAGGCTGAAGCTTTTCTGGAGAGTAGTTGTAGCGCACCAAACTCCCTGTGGGACCCACAGTTTGAAGTGTCATAAGACTGCTTCCTCTTTGCCAGTTTTTTTTTTTTAGTGTCCTGCTATACCTGTCATCTTTTTGAGTTATTAAAAACCTAATGTCTTCTAGCATTCCATTAACACGGGGTCTGATGATCTTTTGTTGACACTTTTTTATTAATTTCGCCAAGGGGATTTTAACCTCAGTTTTAGCTGGGTTAGAACAAAGTGAAGAACTACTATCAACAGAAAGTAAAAGTAGCCCCATGAAAATACTGAAAGAAGTCTCTGAATTTTTGTGATACGGGTGGGGTTAAGGAGGCAATACTTCTGAAAGGTTATTTGTGTACTGGTTGCTCTGCCAATTTCTTTCTTCCCCCACAGACTTTGATTCCCTTTCTTCTCACCTTCCCCCTTTAGTTGGGTTGAAATCCTTTCTTAGTTTATAAGTAGGAAGTAGGCTTTATTCTTGGTGGTATTTTGTCTTAATTAAAAACAAACAAACAAAAAAATGAGATGCATCTGTCGCACCTGAAAAGATGCTCCAGATCGGAGTAGCAGAGGAGACAAAGCATGATCTGTAGTGCGTCAGAAAACCTATGAGCACAGCACTTGCTCGAGTTTGCTAAAGTCAGTGGTGTTATACATGTTCTTGAATAGAAATGTATGTGTTTTTTAAAATATTAATGCAATATGTTCAACTTTAAAAAAAAAACAAAAAACGAAACAAAAAACAAACAAACAAACAAAAAACCCACAACAAAACCACGTGGTCTTTACTAAGATGCCAGTCAAATGCTGATAACCCTCCCCAGAGTTGTCAGGTTTCTCAGAGTGGTAATGCTTTTGGCCTCTCTGGACTTGGTATGAAGTTACTTAAAACTTCTAGTCTTGCAATCTTATTTTGAAAATGAAATCTCTCTGAGAATTGAATCAAGTGTAACTATAGGTCACCCTAGAAGAGTAATGTTTCATTTTTTTAAAGCATAGTATCTAGGACTGTTGCGCAATACATCCATATACTGTTTGCTTTGATGCTGTGATGAAAATTCTTGATCATAAACAGTGGGTTCAGTAAAAAGTGCTTTTATATCTAGCCTTTGAATTCAAAGCTCCTTATGAAAAAGGCTGTTTTCATAGTCAGGTGTGCTTGCAGATAGAGCATGTCCCAGCCTGCAGTGCTTTACAGGGATGAACTGTTGAGAGGGGAGGGAGAGGACTAAGACTATGAACACCTTGAAAGATGTCACTGAAAACGACCTGGCAGCCTTCCCTTTGCCCCCTTGCCAGAGAGCTACAGCAGAATTTCGTTGCATTTTTCTTTTACAAACTTTTTCTTAGCGTACCCACTAACATGTGAATGAATAGTTAAACTGAAAATGGTACAGAAAAGGATTTTGTTTTCTTTTGAGTCTTTCTGTTTTTACAGGAGCAATAAGGGTCAAGCTAACCTAGAGCTGGCATTCTGTTTGCATGGTGATAGTTTTGAATGTTTTCGTTTGAAAGATGATAGATCTAAGAATGAGAAAACTTTATGTGGTCAAAGAAACTTAACTATGTTTGACAGTGATAAGTGATAAAAGAGAACCAATATGAGATCAAAGAAGCTGGAGAGCTGTTTAAAGTTGTGAAAAAAAGCATCCAAAATTGGAGGGTTATTTTAAGACAGTTTCACAACATATTCCAACTGTAATTGGAATAAAATATATGATGGGGAAAGAGATCGGATTTGTGTGTTGGCAGCAGAATACTAAAACGCTGAATATTCACTCACCTGCAGCTTTTCTATGACTTGAATTCCTTATGTTGTTGTGTACAAGGAAGTCTCCCAGTGTGTGTGCAAATGTGTTACAGTAGTATAGAGTTCAGTGAAAGTCTGAAACATTTTACTGTGGTATTTTGCAGCTTGTGTAAAGAACTAGTGAGGAGAGAAATGCAGATGTTGGTAAGTTTAATGGAGGTCAGGCAGATGGAAGACAAGTTCTGTGCTAAGAACATACCAACCCTATTCTGCAGTAATTTGACTAAGTGAACGAGTTCTCTTCCCAAATGCGAAGGTGCCTGCTGAAAGAGACTCAGCAGTTGTGGCCTTCATGTATGTTTTAACTTGATGACTTTTGGTTCACGAAGTCCAGAAGATTAGGCGAAGACCTCTTGGTTCTTATTGTAATCATCTCCCTGGTGGCTTAGCTCCACTCTCGAAATGCATGAGGAAACTTGGTATCATGAATACAGTGGGCCTTCATCCTAATTAAAACTTAATTTGGTGTCAGTTTAAATTAAGAGACTTGTGTAAACTGGTCCATTGTGACCTGGATAGTGCTAATCTCAATCAGGAGCTTGGGTAGGACATGAATTCAGATTTCTGCAGAACAACCAAAGTGACAGTAACAACTGACAACTTAAATTAAAAGTACTAAAGTCTAAGAAATGGATGTGCATGACCCAAGTTACAAGATAGGTCATTAAATCAAATCTGCAGAAACAAGAGTTGAGAAGCCTTCACTAATAGTTTTAGGGAGAGACAAAAATGCTTTGTTAGTACATTGTATGGGCAGAAAATAACTGGTTTTGAGTTGGGAATTTCACGCAGGACTAAAATGAAAATAGTAGTGCCAAAAATTTAATTGGTTAGTATGAAATATTAGGTAAAAGATTAAAAAAAAAAATCAGCTCATCATTGTGAGAACTGTTTATTTGAGCTCAGCAGTATACTGTTCTCTGAAAGTATAAAATACAAAGATAATAAAATTCTACAATAAAATTATTTATATAATCTCTTCTGAAAGTAGTAAGTTGCAATTCCAATTGCTAGAAATATTCTTGGGAGTCTTTCTCTGGCTGCCCTTGTGCATTTATAGACATAATGGGTAAAATCTGAAGAACTGTCTGGTCATGCTTCTTACTACTACTTGCCATTTTTTTTACCTGAGTCGCAGACTTGGGCTACTTGTAAAACAGGAATAGAAATCACAATTAGAAATTACTAGATTGCTGTAGCTATTGCTAGTGGAATTACACTGGTAGCTCTGTGTATGTATTGCAGCATGTTTAGATGTGTGTACAAAATCCTTTTAGCTACATTCCAGGTATTTTGGATATCCTCAGTGTCTGTGCTGTGAATGACAAATGTCTGAGGTAGTTCTACACATGTCTTCGTATGGGAAGTGAAAGAACTTGACTACTAGTCTCAAAATACTTGAGAGGAAGAGTTGTTACTGTATGCTACTAATTCAGTTTTGGTTGTCTGATAAGCCTACTGGACATTAATACAGAACTTTAAAAATTAATTAAGGTTTTGAGACTGGATGTGTTTAGCTCATATTAGGATCAGTGGAATATGAGAGATGCCTCCAGAGTGACTCTCCACTGTGGGGCTTCATTTCTTAGTGCTTGGGCCAGTCAAGCCCTGTATACCTTAAGTGACACAGCTTCTTGTAAGAATATTTTCTTATTCTGAAGGTTACTTTGGTTTAAAAAAAAAAAAAAAGTGCAAGTTACATATTTTAAAGGAAACACAGAAACAGAAAATAGAACTTTAAATCAGATGCTAATTTAATAAAGAACTTTAGAGCTTGACGTCTTTCTTTTTACGCCTGGTTGTTTAGCACTGTGACATCTGCAGTTTTCACTGTGGGAGACAATGTTGTTTCTGGTAGTGATGACCGTACTGTAAAAGTTTGGGATTTGAAAAACATGAGGTCTCCTATTGCAACGATCCGTACAGATTCTGCAGTCAACAGGTAAGCAGATCTCTGAGTTACTATTTTTTCTTAATTCACATTTTTTTAATTAATTCTTAATTTCTTTCACGCGTGAGAATGGTCCAACGCTGTGCGGGGGAGGTTCAGACTGGACATTAGGAAGCATTTCTTTACAGACAGAGTGGTCATCCGCTAGAACAGGCTTCCTGGAGAGGTGGTCGATGCCCCAAGCCTGTCGGTGTTTAAGAGCCATTTGGGCACTGCCCTTAACAACACGCTTTAACTTGGTCAGCCCTGAACTGGTCAGGCAGTTGGACTAGATGATCATTGTAGGTTCCTTCCAAATGAAATAGGCTGTTCTATTAACTCACTGAACATATATTTAATTTTAGTCACTAAAATTAAAGTTGAGATTTTGAAAAAGACGTGGTTTTATAAAATGCAGCTGTAGTCAACATTAATTTTCAGTAAATACATCGTATTGCTTTTCTCAGTGGTTTTTTTTTTATGTGGGATGCAGGTGTAAGGCTGTTTGAGCATCTAGTACAATAAAAACCACCTTAATGGTTTAATACTTTATTCTTTTTTCACTTGTGAATTCCAATTAGGAAAAATTCAGCTGTATCGCTTCTCGTGAGATTAAACTTATACTGTCAAGTTCTGTTTGCCAGGCTCACTGTTTTGTACATAACCTGCTTTTGTCTCTCTGTGCAGGATCAACGTATGTGTTGGCCAAAGAATCATCGCCCTTCCACATGACAACCGACAGGTTAGATTATTTGACATGTCAGGAGTGCGATTAGCACGCCTCCCTCGCAGTAATAGACAGGTAACTGAATATTTGTACCCTGAAGTATGTCTGTTCTGCTTTCGTACAAGGTTAAAACTACAGTTTAGTGTCTCTAGCTTAAAAGCTGAACAAATGGTGAAAGACACTTGTCTATACAAATATGCTGGTTTTAGTTACTGAAAATAACTAACATGCAAATAAGTAACATGTTTTGAATTTTTTTTATTGGAATTGGAAATGATATTTCAACTGGATTTCGTAATAATTTTTCTCCTTACAAAAGTGAAACTAATGTCTGCCTTCTATGAAATGGAGAAAATGTGCAAGAGTATTTCGAATGTGTTTTAATGTCTTGATGTGAATCGTGTCAGAACAGTGACTCACTATGAGGTTGAATTTTTTTTTTTTTTTTCCCAGTTAGTGTTTAATTTATTTATATAAGAAACATAAAAGAAAAAGAGCGGGAGTCAGTTTTGTGAGCTCACCTTGTATGATTTGGTGATAAACTTTATTTTTTTTCCTTCTGTGCTTGTGCATGTAAGTTCTTGATATGTGGTACCAAATACTAAACCATCCTTGCTGCAGCCATCAAGTTTTGTGCATTTGTGGTGCTCTTTGGCATGGGAAGCATCACTAATGGAGAAAATTAGACTAAGTGAAATTAATTTGATTATGCCATTTCAGTAGGTTTTTTTGAATGGATTCAGCAGTTCTGGAGAGGATTTAGGAAGGGATTTTAAGACTTATTTAGTCTTTTTCTAGTACAGTTTTTTTAGTCTGTTGTTTAGTCTTGATTTTTCTTCTTTTTCTTTTTTTTTTTTCTTTCTTTTTTTCCTTATCCTTAGTATTTCCATTCAGGCTAACACTACTGAAATGACATGAAATTGTTTTTTTGAATGTAAATGTTGGTCAGAATCCTCCTTGGGGCTTTTTTTGTTGCTATTGGACTTTGACAATAGATAAGGCATTGCTTTTCCTCAGTAGGACTTTCCTTCTGCTGTCATATTAGCCTTTCTGAATTATGAGCGTGATGGACACTGAATCTTGCAGGTTTATAACAAAGTAGTTGCCAGCAAGTATTTCCATATTTTAAGATTGCTTCTGTAAATAAAAATGCTAAAGTCAAAACTTGATTTGCTTTTGTAAATAAAATGTAATTAGATAGCAGACTTACCTTGTAAAACTCAAAAGTTTTGATGCACCTGTTTGTATGCCTTTGTCATTATGGATGTGGTGATGATGTTAAGGAGTCTCACTGTTACAAAGATTTTTACCTCGCAGATGAAAGTAACAGTGACCTTTAGGATTCTCAAGTACCATTTGTAAAAGTTAGTGTGAGCATTCGCAAGTTTGCACTGTGAATTGCACTAACTTGTTGACGTAGAAGCTTTCAGAATGCATCGTAAGTAATAACTGCTGTCTCTTGAACTGTTGCAGGGCCACAGAAGAATGGTGTGCTGCTCAGCGTGGAGCGAGGACCATCCCATCTGTAACCTCTTCACGTGTGGATTTGATCGTCAGGCTATTGGCTGGAACATCAACATCCCTGCTTTGTTACAAGAAAAATGAAATGCTGGAAGAATTTTTGCATTTTATGTTGCCATGGACTTCTACACTTCCGCAGACTTTTCTGAACACTGGTCTGCTATTGCTGTAAAAGCTCTTCCTTAAGTGGAGACTTTAGCAAATGTTGTTCTTGTTACCACATTGTGCACAGTTTGCATGAATTGTACAGAAAATGTGATTTTTTTTAAAATTAGTTTGTCTTGTGTATGAACTTTTATATTTTGGCATCCACTGGTCAATATGTTCACTGTTGCATAGAGCACATAAATGTTCATAAGTTATTTAGCATTTAATAGATATACAGTAGGGCATTACATTTGTGACATAAATGTGAAACTTACGTAATTAATGTAGAGAGTGTATAGCAGTCTGTTACGTTTTTCCATGACTCTACATATCTGCCTTGTGTTAAAAAGAATCTGCAGGGCTAAAACTTTGAAATGAAGTGTGAATTTCACTAGTTGTATGATTGTAAACATTTTCCTGTGTGCATCTGATTTGGAATACTTTTTTTAGTGCTGCAGTATAGTGCAACTTCAACTCCATTTTTATTCCAGTTCTGGAGAAATAGTAGATTTGAGAAGGAAAATGTAAGCAACTTGTAGTGAATATAGACTGCCAGGTTTATTTGGAATGCTTTTTGTACTACTTCTTTTGAAAAAGAAAAATATTAATTCTGCCCTTCTTATTTAAAGTGATTCTAAAATCTCATGGCATTTCATACTAGCAAAAATCCCGAATATTATAATTCTAATCACTGAAATCTAGTCAAGCAAATTTTGAAGCACTTTAGTTTATAGCTATTGTTATAAACCATTTATAAAAGTTTGACTTTACCAGTGAGTGTGAGCTGACCTTTGTAAGAAGGATTGCTTCTTTCTGGTGGTCTGTTCAGAAAGGAAATAGGTTTTTTGAGGGTTGTTTTCTTCTGGTTTTTTTGTATCCCTACAGTGAGCATACTTTTAATTGTGTTCACTTCCCCTATTTTTATTTTGAGCCAGCAATACAAAGTAAATGAGTACTACCTCAAAAATGAATGTTGGTCAAGATGCATTGAATCTCTCTGTAGCCTAGAAACAAGCACTTTTGGTCTCTGGCTGAAGTACTGTCTCTGATATAAGAGGAAAGACAATCATACTAAATGTGATCCTTAAGATAATTAACACTTAAAGCTAATGGAGCAATACGATAAGTAAACATCATCTGTCACCTTTCTGTTCTCAGCTGCAGTCTCTATTCTGTTCCAAAAGGGGGTAATTAGTGTAGGTCTCCCTTCTTGCTCCCGAATGATTTTACTCTGGTTTTGCTCCTCGCTGTGCTTAGCCTTTTTTGCACTGGCAGTGGGGTGTTATACCACAGCTGCTGATTATAGAAGTAAACGCAGGTGGCAGCTGATGTCTGTGAAAGAACAAAAAGGCTGCTTCAGACAGACACTTCTTTTTGGCTAAAGGGAGATGCTGCCCCTAACTGTCGGACATATCACAGCGTGAGGTGAAGGGTGAGGGTGAGCTAAGGGTGTGCTCTGCAGTGGGAATCATGGAGTTTGTGGTGGGTTGGCGTAAGATGAGTATTAGGAACTTTTTGTCCCATGATGTGATTTTGTGAAGCTATGTGCTCATATCATCTACAGCACTGTTACAGTGGCATGAAGGCAGATGTGTTAACTGGTTTTCCTGTTAGTGAACGTATAATGGCATTGGAGTGCGATGGGATGGTGACTGCAGCATTGAGTAATTGTAGGGGCACTCGGGTCCTAGACGTAGTTTTGGAGTGTAACGTTAAAGGTCAAGATATTTAATGGAGGATGTATGTAGTATCTTTATAGTACAGGTTGTCATAGTAGCTTGATCCCTTGTTTTTTTCTGGTTGGTTTTTTTTTTTTTTTGCTTGTTTGTTTTTTTAGATACAAGATATATAAAGAACTGTACTGAATTATTTTTAAAATATTGAAACTAGTGAGGTTGAGGAAAGCAGCTGCGAAGTTTTAAGTCTTCTGATAACAAGGGTTAAATGATGGCGTCAAAGTTTATTTTCACTTTTGTTTTTTGGCCACCTGGGTTTCTAATTCTTGGGTAAAGCCATTTGATGTTGGGTTGCAGGTTTTATTCTTCAAGAAAAAAAAGACTGATTTAGTTGGTAACAGAGAGAACTTTCCACAGGTTGATACTTTTTAAAAAAGAGAAAAATGTCTCTCCAGCCAGTAGAAGCACTTTCTCCAGCATAGCCTGCATGTAGTATGATGAGCAATGACTATCCTTTTGTCACCTGAGGTGGGGAAAAGGGTCACTGGTTTTGGTCCTGTTAAACTAAATTGTCTGTGTAAGCTTCTCTAATACATATGTGATACAGGACCGCTGGACTCTATGCAGTTTAATCATCATTGTCACAAACTTTTTATATCACCAGAGGCACCATCCTCTGGCACCAGGAATGCGATGGTTACGTACTTTCACTTTGAAAAAAATCAACCGAACAAGGTGCTAGAGCCATGTTCTTAAGAGCAGGCTAATACTTAAATCAGCGAACACTTAACTATCACTTAGCTTAATTTCATATACTGTACCGAAGGTTAAGCCGAGGCTGCCGTTCCCCTTGAAGCAAATCACACATGAGCAGTGGTAGTGAATAGTCCTACATTGTCGAAATATGTGAAAAACATTTCATAGCCTTGAATGTTCTAAAGAGTGTTTTTCAGCACTGAACAATGTCCAGCATTTCATAAAATGGAGGAGAGTTGCAGTTTCAGTATTGTGCAGAATTTCACAGAAAACTCATCACTGGGCAAAATCAAGCTTTTGTGTCTTTCTCTCAAGCAATGCGCATCAGTTTTCACAAAGTTTGTGTATACTTTATAATCAGAAAGATCTGGAATGAAACATCTTATTTGTTGCCTAAATCTGTGAAAACCACCTTTTTGGAAAAAGAATTTATAAGTTATGTGGAACCACTTTTTATTATTCTGCTAATTTGTTTTTAGATGTAAAATGTTTTTCTTCATTATGATTCAAAATGCATTAAAACATTCAACATTTTTTTTTTTTGCAAGTTGCTGTTCTTGTGTGTTGCATGAAGGTTTCCATTAATCTTAGTATTTCACTTTGTTAGCAGTCAGAGGATCTTTCTGTGCACTTTCCACTCTTTTCTACTCAAAAAGTTCAATTCCAAGGCAGTGATGGCCCAGTTCTTCTGGAACTTATAGCAAGTTCTTAGATTCTAAAGTTTGAGAACTTACAGCAGGTTCTTGGACTATGGAAGTCCTTACAGCAGGACTCCTGTAGCGCAAATGGTCGTGCTGCCAGTAGTGTATGTAGACTGAGAAGGTGCTCAGAACTCCATGCATACTATCTTCTGCAGTTTTGTATGGGGAAAAAAACCTGTAATTAGTTATTGTTACACAGATCATGCATAAGTCTCTGACTTTTCACAGTGCTTTATACATTCGTATTTTAAATGAATTCTAAACCAATTTTTATATGTTTAGAATACAGCGAAAGTATTGCAACACTTCTCTGGTGGGGGAGCCCCAGCATCAGTTTTTCTGCAGGTTGAAATAAAGGTTGTTTGCTTGTTGCACCCATACTATTCAAAGCAAAAAACTTTGCACTGTTGAAATAAATCCGAAAATGCTGGGCATTGTGGTCAGCCCTGCCATCGGGTTTTGGATGCAGGGTGCTGCCTAGCCATGACTGGAGTGCAGAACCTGGCTGTACGCGCACCGTGTTTCTGATCGACGTGCTTTAGGATCACTTACTGCCGCGTGTCGAATCCTCAGGAGCCTAGTGCTCGGGAACACTGCGATTACTCAGTGTTGCTGGTGATAAGGACCAGAAATAAAAGACCACAGTTAGAAGGTGGCACAGCTGACCTGAGGGCTGGATTGAGACAGAATGCCAAACCCTGGTTTTTAGTTGATTTTTAATTGAAGGATTAAAATGAAATCATGGCTTATTGCAACTGATTTAAACTTGCGATGCTCGTACCCTTGCTACATCTTCTGATGACCTAAGTTACACACCCTTTACAAAGGCCATTTCTGTTTGTGTGTTGGGGGGAGGGGATTTGAAGATGAGTATGCATTGAAGCCTTTGTTATTTATTTTTTTTTAAACCTGTGAGTAAACACTGTGCACAAATAAGTGGTTTCAGCAGGATGTCTGTGCTCTAACCCGAAGAAGAGCTGCAGAAGAACAAATCATGCATCATGGTGTGCTCTTCAGACTGGCATAGAAATTTTATTTAATGCTCCATCGAGACCAAAGTATGTCACTGAAAAATTACTCAGCCTTGTGATATTTTTTTTTTTGTAGTGTTGTTACCTTTTCCAATTCTCACAGGTCATAGTTTTCAGAACGCAAGTAATTTGTTGGAGCTTACAGAGGAAATGCCATTTAATTCAGACTGAAAATCCTGCTCAAAACGTGACTGGGAGAGGCATCATACTGGAGAGGAGTTTTTTTTTGCGGATGTGCTGCGGATGCTGCTGGTCAGTGTCCTCCGAGTGAGAGTATTCACTAGTGCCAGGGCGTGCCGTTTCTCAGTGGTGGAGAGGTGAGGCTGCTGAGCTTTTGCAGCATCAGCCCAAGTGCCTGGATCAGCAGCTTTAGCTGCTTGTGTAATTCTGGGGAGTCTCCAAAGGGTGGTTCGGTGCTCAAGGCAGGGTTTGAGCATTCCAACTCTCCACTAAATGGAAATGGTGCCAAGTGCCCATGGTGGCACGTACGATGGGAGGAAGCTAAATAGTAGAAAAAAAAGTTCTGGCTTGGAACTATTCGAAAATGGAAACTGTTTTTTAGTCTGGCTGGCGCCTGCTACCCGGTGGAATGACAGCACTGCTAATTAATCATGTTGCCTGATGCTACTTGAGGCCCCGTTTCCAGCTGTCTGTAACTGCACAGTTCCACCTGCTTCCACCAAAACTTGCCATGCTTGGTATTTGCTTAAGAGTTTAATAATAGTTTTGTGTGGTTCAGCTCTCCCACTTGTATTTGTCATCTTCCTCCTCTCCCAAGGGTAGAGAGTATTCAGTTACATGTTTATTTTAGAAGATAACGCCGATGGAAAGAAACCCTTGTGCACAGTTCTGAAACGAGACCATCTAGCAGTCCTGTGCTGGGAGCAGAGGCTTGATGGCTGGAGCTGAGTTTGATGTGAATGTGCTTTTTGTCAGCTTCATTTTGTTTTTTTTTTGTTTTTCTTAAATAGATGCAAACTTTTAATAATGAAGTTTCTTTTATGCATTAATGATCTGGGGTTGCTGAAGGTTGAATCAAATCTATGCACCTTCACTGACGAGAGAAACTAGATTTGCGGTGCTGCTGTAGGTGACCTAGACATCAGGAGGAGCAGGCAGTGATTCAAGTGCTAGAAGAGTTACGGAGAAAGGGTCCATACTCAGGGTGAGGAGTCTGTGGTGTATGTGGGAATGGTGACCCAGCACTGAGGATCTGAGCTGAGGAGGAAGTAAGATCAGATGAGGAACCTAGGGAGACAAATCTGTGATGAAAGTGTTTGGGCTGCAGGTAAGGAACACAAAGGAAAATGAAGGGGAAAGAAAAACTGGAATAAAAATGGGACAGTTTAGGGAGCCAGGCAGAATGGGAGAGAAGAGTGGGTAGGAGGGGATGCGTGTCCAACCAAACTTATTGGTTGATTTGGGATGTTGATTTCAATACACTTGGTTTGGGGAAAAACTTGCTTACTTATATAGACACAACTGTAATTGTATTTATTCAATTCTCCATTTCAAGTGTTGCAATGGTGCTGAGATGACTCAAGTAGCTGATGCATTCACTCCTAGGATCTGTAGTTCTAGCAGAAGATTACAAGTGTTACATACAAACAAGGTCCATCATATGAACTCGAAGTATGACAGCAGGGCGTGTGTCTTATTAGGAGTCACTCCTGGACTGGAAATCCCTTCCATTTTGAGTGAACAGTTCATCTGGAAGAAGGAGGTGCTCTTTTACATGCTCCCTTCGAGAATATCTGGCCAGTCTACAAAGAAAGGTTCACCACTTTAAACTTGAGCATGACTTCAGAGCAAAATGCCCTGAGCACTTGCCTTAACTCTATTCGTTTCAATTCAGTCTGAACTGACTAGGGAATCTCTTTAGCCAAACCAAAATGGAGGCATCCAAATGTATAGATCACATCAGAGAGATACTGCTGTGTTTTCAGAAGCGTCTTGGTTCTGGGAATGATGCAACTGGCCTTTCCTTCAAATTTCCACTTTGTTTAGATGTCAAAATTTGAAAACCTCCCTCACAAATTCAAGAAAGTAAAAAGATTATTTTTCACTTCAGTGATCAAACTTCTGAGTCCAGTTGGCCTCCTGTTGGTCAAAGCTGACTTTTGGTCAAAATAGACACGTGAGAATACAGATGGTATCAGTTTTACGCAGAGGTGGCATTTTGTGCCTTCATCAGAGCCATTACCTGACGGAAAGGAGAAGAAATAACTGCTTAACTTCCCCAAGGTAATGTTCTAAACACAAGCAGGTTTATCATTTAATACTTTTAATGAATTTTTGCTCGAAGTGCTTTATTTGGATAAAGGCAGAAATCTAATTTTAATTTTCTTGTTAGTTTTTTAAACCTTATCTCGATCTTTGCTGTGTCACCGAGGTCAGCCTTGTACAGACACAAAGCTGAGCCTGTGTATTTTGTGGAACAGTGTGTATCCTCTGAGGCTGTAACTGCTGAGCATACCATAAGGTGAGTAATTCTAACAGTAAGAAAGTAAAATCTGACACAGTACACAACAAACACCACTCAGCTCAGGTTGGTAGTCTGATAAAACCTCGAAGTGTGGGATTAAAGTATTAGCAAAAGGGAGAGAAATGAAGGATAACCAAAGCTTTTCAGCAGCAGTTGAAGGGTAGAGGGAGTAGCGATTATATCATTATTAATTAGGATGGTTTTTCAGTGTGGATAATTGCAGGACGTGTTGTTTTGGCCTTTCATGTTTTATGAAGCTTGCGAAAACTGTCTTCGCCAGAAGGCTGTCAAGAAGTTGGATCCTGTCGTTGAGTGGTGCAACCTTCAGCAGTGCTGAGCTGCCGTCAGCGTTCTGCGCAGTCTGGCGGGTGGTTAGTAGGTTGGAAATTCAGATTCATGGGCCTAAATATGGATCTCGAAACTTCATTTTAGGTGCCTGTTTTTGAAAACTATACCCTATTTTTACATGTTTCGTGTTGTTGCTGAATTAATGTACTGAAAAGTTCTTGGACACAGATGCGTGGTTTACTGAAGTATAAGAGAACTAGAGATGATTTTTCCCTCCCAAATTATGTGAGGCTATTTGGAGTTTACTGCTGGAGAACTGAAGCTATATTGAGTCAGTTCCAGATATAACCACTTACTGATCAGTGATCAACATGTTCTTTCAGATGCTCATTGCTCCTCTTGCAAAAATCTCTTTACCCATGCAGAAGCCATAGCATAAGTTTTCCAGAGCAAAGGAAACTGAAGGTTTAGCTGAAGATACATTTTTTTGTATATATGTATATGTAAAGGAAAATAAAATCCCTCACAGTTCGGCCATGATGAGCAGAACTGAGGATATCAAACCTGAACGCATGTATTTGAGGGGCCCTGACTATTCAAACTGGTGCTGTATTTCTGAGAAACCACCTGCATGACAACTAGGATTACAGTTAGATCTCTCCTGTGCTTAACCTGAGGACACCCTGGATGTCCACCTGCAGATGAGCTACCAAGGGTCATCTTCTGTGTCTAAAAACAAGTGTGAAAGCAGGCAGTGATAGAGAGGAGGTACAGACTTCTGTCTGCAAATGGTTTTTGACCAGAAAATACGGCTTCCTTGAAGTGAGTGAGTACACAACATTTATTTACCTTGGAGCAGGCACAGGCTCTTGGCCTTGAATGTCGATTACTGTATCTGAAATGGCATAAAATAAAATTTGGTTGTAACTTTCACGCCAACAAGCAATGGAGCTGCATGGAGAGAAAGTGAAGGGCTTTGCCTTTGACAGCCAAATAGGAACCAGATGGCAGAAATCAGGGGGAAAGAGCCTGTTTTTGCACTAGGCTGCTGAAGAAACGGGGCTGTGGGAAGCTGTCTGCAGAGCTGCAGTGCACCATCCCTCCCCAGGACTTCTGTTGACCAGGAGTCCCTCTTTTTGGGGAAAGGCTTTCTTAAGAATGCCTTCAAGGATTTACACAGTCTCTTTCCTATTCAGTCATAGAATTGTAGAATATCTCCAGCTGGAAGGGACCCATAAGGATTATTGAGTCCAGCTCTCAATGCTTGGACATCATTTGCCCACATTAAAACCTCGGTGCTGTGTGCCTAGTGCTTAGGGCGTCATGGCAGCCCTTGTAGCAAAGTCTGATTTTGCAGTTAGAGAATAACTATGCTGGAAGGGGCCCCTGTATCTTCCTTTTAAACCTGGAATTTTTTCTTCTCCCCTTGTTGCTCAGCTGCAGTGCCTCCCTTATGTTCATGCGTGTGTGTGTTTGCAGTAGTATATTTAATGATCTGATTTATTTTGTCAAAGAAGTATTTTCTGTTAAGAAACGTACTGGCAAGGTCTTAAAAGAAGCAGCTATAAACAGATCAACTATGAACAGTGCATTAAAGGAAAGTTTAAGACCAAGAGCTAGTAAGAGCCTTATCCCTGCAGAGCCATGGTCCACATAAAGCCAGCACTCAGGAGATAAATATGAGTATCACCAGGCAAGACCATCCAAAGCCCTGAAGGTTTGCTATGCTGGGAATAGAGCCAAGTAGGCAGAGGTAATTCTGGAGAAGGAAGTACAGAAAATTAGGGTTATTTAGCCTAATATGATCATTGTTATCATAATCTACAGAAGCCTTAACTATGCATAAAACCAGTAAGGGAGTACTGGCTGAATCGTCCTTCAAGTGTAGCACGACAAAGATTCCTCCTGCTCCACGACTGAAGCCATTGGATAGCGAGCGGGTGTTCACAGACACGGGCGGGTGTCAGAAATTGCTCCTTTGCATTTTTTGGGCTCCTCAGGACTTTGCGAGTTCCCTCGTTCCCCTTCCACTTCTTCACGTCGGGTCTCTGTGCTGCGCCAGGTTGTGCGGGAGCCGCAGGGACAGGAGGAGGCAGAGGAGAAGAACAGGGGATTTTGCAGAGAGTCTTGGCAGCACGAGGGACTGCGCAGAAGTGCTTGTTTGGAGATGTAATGAGTGGCTGGAATTGCCAAGCACTGGTCAGGGTGGGCAAGGGAAAAGTTCATCCTTCGTCGATGGTGTAAAAACAAAACCAACCCCAAAACAAACAAACAAAAACCCCAGAAATTTTAGGCCTGGATGGGAGAGCCCAGAGGGGGCTCCAAACTGAAGGTGAGGACTGGGAGCAAGGCAGAGTGTGGAGAGAAGCAGTGCTGCTCTACTTCACCATCAGCTGAGAGTTTATCTGTGAGGAGAGATTAGGACAACCAGAATTTGGGTAGAAGGAAAAGGTCTGGAGAAGAGACAAGTCTGTGAGCCACCCATATACGAGCTCCGCTGGTGTTTACGAATCAGTTTGCCTGGCAGGAGACCAACGGTGTGGCCCTGCGGTGCTGCAGGAGGACTGTGTGCCATGTCCTCCCCCTGATGTCCCCCCGGAGCTCTACAGGCAGGGCCGGAGCTGGTGGCAGCGGGTGGCTGTGCAGGAGGACACCCAGGATGGGCACGTCAGCTCCAGCTTCAAAAGTGCAGGAGGGATGAGAGGGTGTGAAGGTGATAGCTGGAGTCACTGAGGTGAGTGAAGGAGTTAGAAAATGAAAAAACTGAGTAAGGTCAACGTCTGTGAGTGAGAGAGAGGAGGAACGGGCTGTGGGAGAGTGACAGCACGTTTTGCCAGCGTTCTTTTGGAGAGGTCGGTGTGATTCAGTGCAGTGATGCCGGGGGCAGCAGCACCCGCGTGCTGAGGACTCAGCTGGGGCTGTGGGTGCGAGTCTCAGTTCAGGCAGATCCCCACTGGTGTTTTCACAGGTTGAGAGATGGGGTTAATTCGAGACTTAAAACAATAGACCCATTTCCTCAAATTCCTGAAAGGTTTGCCTTGTAACTGAAGTTTAAGAAAGACTGGAACAATATTTTCCTTACCAAAGAGACCACAATTTCTATTACTGATTACAAGAGGGTTTGCCAAAAGGGTGAGCATCTGTTCTGGAAATCTCTTTGCAGATAAGGTCGGCCCCAAGAAGACATTAACCTCAGTTGCAGTACCGCTGCGCATTGCCCCGAGTGCTCGAGGAACACTGTGTTTAATGTTACATATGTAGAAGTATCTTATTTGTCGGGGTCATAAGCATCCAAATGTGCTCCGGTTCTTCTGAACCTCATCCCTCCATGTAGTGCTGTTGGCCTTAACGGGCCCGCAGCAATCAAGGGTTTGCCAGAATCTCACCTGCTCCTTTTGAGTTTTTAGTACCTAGAACTGTTTTTGAAATATAACATATTTTGGCTGTCCCCTTTGAAAACCACAACCACTGAGATGTGCCCTTCCACTCTCCTCTCCTCTCACTGAAAAAGGGATTTTTTTTTCCCCCTTCAGTGTCTGCCTGTCTCAAAGTGACTTGAGGGAGCAGAGAAGGGTAAAGCCAAACACATGCACAAGTCCACGTCAGACTTTTTCCTAAGCACCTTCTGTGATGCTGCAACCAAGCTGCTCTGTCAATAGCCTTTATATTTATTTTCCCATACTGAAGGCTGAAGATTAATTTATCTGGACGGTCACTCCACCTTGCAACAAAGCCTTGTGTTATACTCAATAATACGTAGAGCTATTTTAATCCAGCTTAATTTGATCTTGATCTTTAGTTAATATCCTTTTGATTTTTCCACTAACCTGTTTTCCTGAAGTTTACAAGTATAAAATCATAGGAGAAATGGTATCTAAATTCTGATCCACTTTGTTAATAAGCTGATTACAAGTATTTAAAGTTATCTCCTCTTCTCCAGATGCAACAGAACAAATGACCTCTAAACACCGGCAGTGTTGCCAACAAGTTACAGAGCTCTTGCTGGAAATAAACAATGTCAAAATGCAGATGCAGACCTTGGTCCTGTGAGCTGACCTGCCGTGCAAGTCCAGCTGAGCTGGTGGAGCCCTATCAAGGCAGAGATTTTCAGTCCTGTAGTTCCATCAAATGTGCAATCTTTGACCTGAAGAAACTGCCAATAAACTGAGTAATTTACACAAAATATTTGGTGAGTATCACAGAGGGATTTCTCTGCAGTACGCCGGGTAGGTTTTTCTCCCGGCTGGGGTTGGAGGGAGCATAGCCTAGTGCTCAGGCCAAGGATAGCAAAGGTGCTGCTACTGACCAAGCTTGCCTCCTGCCTCTGTCCCCTCGTGCCTTTAGTCTTCTTCTTTTACATTGACAGTTCTTGGGCAGGGACAACCCCTTACAGTGTGTTCAGATAGCGGCTGGTGAGCTGGAGCCTCCAATGCAGGCATCTCTGGGAGAGCAGGGCTGTGGATATCCATGCTTCCCATGGTGCAGCGGCTTCTTCAACTACATCAGCAGCAAAAGGAAGGCTAGGGACAATGTGGGGCCACTGCTGAATGAGGCGGGTGTCCTGGTGACTGGGGATGCGGAGAAGGCAGAGCTACTGAATGCCTTCTTTGCTTCAGTCTTCAGTGCCAAGACTGGCCCTCAGGAATCCCAGGCCCCAGAGGTAAGAGAAGCCCACAGAGAGGACAACTTTCCCTTGGTTGAGGAGGACTGTGTGAGGGATCGCTTAAGCGATCTGGACGTCCACAAATCCATGGGCCCCGATGGAATGCACCCCCGAGTGCTGAGGGAGCTGGCGGATGTCATTGCTGAGCCACTCTCCATAATCTTTGAGAGGTCCTGGAAGACAGGAGAGGTGCCCGAGGACTGGAGAAAGGCCAGTGCCACTCCAGTCTTCAAAAAGGGCAAGAAGGAGGACCCAGGGAACTACAGGCCGGTCAGCCTCACCTCCATCCCAGGAAAGGTGATGGAGCAGCTTATCCTGGAGGCCATCATCAAGCAAGTG
>Ga0065711_1004753_pt1 | contig 22512 bp, 12 predicted proteins | sample Hoacrofraction12_FD_59098 | JGI IMG/M metagenome (GOLD analysis project Ga0065711, IMG submission 59098) | Hoatzin crop microbial communities from Cojedes, Venezuela - Epithelial fraction 12 v2 (version 2) | ecosystem: Host-associated > Birds > Digestive system > Esophagus > Crop | place... | reverse complement strand
GGGCACGCCCGCCGGGTGGCCGGGAAGCGAGGGAGGGAGGGAGACGAGGGCACACGCGTGGTGCGGGGCGGCAGGGAAGGGCAGGGCAGCGCCGGCACCCCCTGCCCTGCCCTCCCCGGCCGGGCAGACGCCGAAGCGGCGCCTGGAACTCATCCTCGCCCCTGCGCTCACCTGAGCCGCGGCCATGGTGGGGGCAGCCCCACCCCCCACCGCGGAGCAGCCGGCCGGAGAGAGCCCAGCTTACCTCGAAGAGGGGACCGATCTTATTCTTCTCCAGGTAGGCTTGGATCCTGGTCTGCTGGTGAGACGCCATGAAGAGCTCCCGAGGCGGGGGCTGGAGCTCCTCTCCCCCGGCGGCGGCTGCGGTCTCTCAGGCTGCACGCGGCTCGCGCCCCCGCCGCCCAAGGGCTGCCACAGCGGGAGCGCTGCGAAGGGGCGGCAGCCCCGAGTCCCCGGGACAGAGCTAACTCAGGTCACCGGGGGCGGGCGGGGAAGCCGGCTGCCGGTCGCCCGCTTAACTGGGCGCGGGGCGGCGGCGGGCGGTCTCCCCTCAGGGAGCAGCGGGCGGGCGCTGCCTGGAGCGGAGCATGGTGCGGGGAAGAGAAGAGCTGCAGCGGCGGCCCCCGAGCCCGCGCTGTGTCTGTCCGTCCGTGCGCGCCCGTGCGCCCGGCAGCGCCTTGGTGACGGGAACAGCCGCGGCTCGAGCTGCCGCCCTCGCCACAGCGCCGCTCCCGAAGCCAATGGCCGGGGGCTCCTGTCAGCGCTGCGGCCGTTGGCGCCCGGGCTCCGGCGCACGAAAGGCGGGAGCGAGGGAAGGGGGAGGAGAGCGGGCGGGAGGCGGGGGCTGCTCTGTCTCCGTCTCTCCGCCGCCGCTCCCCTGCCCTCCCGGGGACGCGCTGCGTCCCCGGCGGAGGAGCGACCGGGACCCCGCCCGGCTCCCCTCCCCCGGGCTGGGCGTCTGCCGGGCGGGCCGCCCGGCCTGAGGGACCTGACCGGCACTCGCGAACTTCACCTGGTGGAGGGTGGCGGGGGGGCGAAGCGAGTCTCGGAGAGCAGAGAATGGGGGTGCAGGGACTACAGCTTTCCGAATTTTTTAAACGTTCTTTATGAATCTTAAAGTGCTGCCTTCCTTACGGTAGCGATGAAATTCCCCATTAGCGGCAGGGAGCATCTTCATACGATAACCCGAGCGGCCGTGTAGGTGCGCCCTGCTCGCAGGTTGTGCTGGGTTCCCTCCAGCAGCTACGGGCCCTCGGCCAAAACCCGGTGGGCAAAATGGGAAATTGCCAGCTGGCCTGAGGGAGCAGCGCGTTAATGGCTACACCAAAGAAGCAGTATTTATTCTTTCTCCACTTAAAGTAATTAGTTCCCCACCTTTTCTGGAAGCAGGGTCATAACCACCTTTTTTTCTCTCCCTCTCTTTCGAGCAGAACAAACAAAAAACACGCTTGTCGGGATTCGACGCTTCTGTTCCTTTGCAATAACTGATTCTGCTGTACCAGCATCTGCCTGTTTAAAAAAAAATAAACCCGCAAAACAGTAAAAAAGACATAGCCTATTTTTTCAGAAGAATTTTTTAAAGCACAAAACAGCTTTGAAGAATGCTTAGGTACTGGGAACATTCAGCGCATCTGCTGAATCAGGCTGTCTGCTCCCAATCAAGCAGTGTTCTGCAAATGCAGGAGACAAACCTCTCCCGGTTCAGAAACCGTTAAAGAAAAGGACGAATTTTGTCAGGAGTCAGAAGATCATGAGTTCCACTCCCACAGCCATTGACTGCTGTTTGACTTCATAGTCCTCCTTACTGACCTAAAACTCATTCCTCTACCTAGAAGGAGGTCAGGTGTAAGTGTATTGTGATGAGAGTTCACGGTACACCCTGTGACATAAGCAATAGCTTGTAGACTTCTTTAATGGTTTTGCTGGAACATGCTTAGTTTCACGGTTCATCCCAGTCTCGGTGAGGCAGAGTGTTTATTTTCTACAGTAGTCACTAAAAAATGGCCTTTGTTTATTTGGATTTTTAGTGTGTTGGAAGTCTTCTAAAATTCGTGTCGGCTCAGAGTTTTAGTATATCATCTCCAGCAAAGTACAGCTGCTTTGCCTGGTGCCACTTAAATAATATGATGCTAAGCTAGTTTAATCACCCTAATGAGGATCACCCAATCGTAAGGGTAATTGCCAGTGATGCAGGTTCTCTGTAGTGGCTCTAATGATTCCCATCACATGGGGATGCTTGTAAAATTTCACGAACCTCACCAGAACCCAGGACTGTTCCGACACATAAAGGTCCCCCACTTTGCAAAACGATGCCTTCCTCCCATGGTCCAAAAACGAGAACATATGTTTCTATAGCCCTGCACAGCCTGGCTTTTCAAAGCAGCAGTACTTCCAGACCTGCTGGGACCTGACCACAACAGGACCTGCAAACTGTCACTGCTCTATGTAGACCAAGAAGAGGACTGAAGAAAAGAAACAAGACTGTCAGCAATATAAATAAAAAAGAGAACTTATTAAAGGAGATTTTAAAGATAGCATAGCTGTCCATGCTTGTGTATTGTCCAATTAGCTAGATGCTAAGATCTCACTGTTTAAGCCTCAGAGTTTTGGGATTTGGTAGTGGGGGTTTTTTTCTCCCACAGAATCACAGAATGGTTGGGGTTGGAAGGGACCGATCCAACCCCCCTGCTACAGCAGGGCTACCTAGAGCTGGTTGCCCAGGACTGTTTCTAGGTGGCTTTTGAATATCTTCAAGGGTGCTGGATCTTTCCGGTATCTGTTGTCATTTTTGCTTCCTGTTTCCCTAGACCTTCTTTTCCCTGTCTGAATTCTCACCCAGACATATAACCTAGACTTTCCAGTTGGCTGGGGAGACACACTAGCAATCCTGCTGCGGCTGGGAAAGCTTCCAAGGCCAAATGCAGAATTAGCTTTCTAAGCAGGCAAAGCTCATAATCCCACAACTCCTGTAACACTTAACTGACAGATTATCTTTTGATATGGTTTAGGCAGTCAGGGAGACAGGAACACAGGTAGTTCCTTACCAAGAGCTTCATATTACTGTTTCCTAGTTGAAGGTCTCCAGCAGCTCCCTGACAGAAAGCTCGCTGAGTGCTGAAGTGTGGGAGTGCAGGTATCTCCTGCAGAAAGAAAAAGCTCAGTGGCACAATAGAGTAGGAAAAGGAACTTCACTCTTAGCATTCTTTCCTCTGTCCAAGAAAGCACAAAAACTTCTGCTAAATTTAAGACAAGCCACACTAAGATAGCGATCAATAAATACCTGTTATTTGCAAATGAGGAGAGAGAGCTGGATATGTCTCTTCTGTCCTCTTAGCTGTTAGAGGAAAACCTTTTTTTTAATTTGAGATATTTTTAATTAGTTTTAAAAGTTGGTATTAATAAAGGTCTTTTAAAATGAACTTTCATTTTAATACTGAAGCATCACAGATTTTTAAAAAATCTCTTGGATTAAAATTACTATTTGGGACATGCATAAATATTACTTTCAGGAATCTTTTTGCATGAGAAACTGAACACTAGATTACTTTACAACCCAAATAATAAAATACAGTCTCTTTATTTTGCTGTGCTATGATCCTTGTTTCATTTTGTAGGTATTTTTCTTTAAAGAACAGTGTACAGCATGCACATCTACATAATGCTCAGGACTGAACTGCAAGAACAGAAATGACTGCAAGAATTTGTACACAGGCATCAAAAAATGAAAGGTGTCCCAATTTCAGATTATATGCACCACACAAAGTAAAAACCATAAGATTCCCCAAAAAACAGGGAGAGGGACGAAAGAACGGAGCTGATTTAGAGGTGCTTGTGACCACACTCTATTCGGTTCTTACCCTGTATCCACATCTGTGGTATCTGAGCTCTGTGCTTCTTACCATTGTACGCTGGTGGTTTTCTCATCCTTCGCTCTTCTCACCAAGAGGAGTGTGGACGTTTTGGTGGGTGCTTTCTGGTTTGACTTAGTTCAAGGACTTCACTAGAGTAGGGAGCCGTTAAGTAATTCCATGGTATTCTACCCAATTTCAGTTCTGTCATCCATTTTTCAGGAATAAGATTGCTGCAGTTCCAACGCTGAGCACTGAATTTTCAAAGTTATGGGCACTTGCAGTACCCATTCATCACTGCTGGAGTTGAAATACCCAGGCTTTACATGCAAAGAAGGTGTTCTTTAGGAGTCAGAGCTGCCACTGGCTAGCAGAAAAGGAAACTGATGACTTGGCTGTCTGTAAAAGTACCCTGTGGGTCACAAATACCCAGTGCCAAGCCAACAATTTTCTCCCTGCTGGCGAAAATTTGATCCATGTGCTCTGTAGGAAGTTTATTTTTTGAGATGGCATCTGGAGTACAAAAGAGACATTCAGATGTAAGAGAAATCTATAGTGGCAATATATGAATTTATTACAGACCTTTACATGGCTTTGTAGCTCCCATTAAGTGCTTTATGTTTCAGCTATCAAAAATCATCAGTAGAAATTCCTTAATGAACCCTTCAAAAAAACAATTAGGGAAAAAAAAAGAACAACTAGCAGGCACGTTAAAAGAGGTAATATTCCTCAAAACCTGGTGATATTTTCTTGATAAAGCTTTCAATTTTGTCAATGTTCCCTTTAATGTAATAACTTTATAACAAAGAATTCTTCTTCCATTACTGTGGTCTGCTTCTATTGAATTTGATATTCTATGCAAAGTCATTATCTACTTCATGAAGAAGTAAGAGAGCCATTAGTCAACAGTTGACTAAAGGTAGTTCTTATAGTATGCTTGTACTTTAAAAAAATGCAACTGAAGTTACCTTCAGGAAAATAAAATCCCTGTGTTCCTGCACTTTATACTTGAGGCATTATTTTTTATTGCTGAAGCACAGCCTTGGAACTTTACAAACCACTGTTGTAAAATTTTCTAAAACAGCACCCCACCCCCACATGGCTGAGTATTGCAGTGCTTCAAGCAGTTTAAAATAATGGAGGTCTAGCAGTTCCTGACCTAGAAAGCTGCCATCTAGCTTTTTATTTAGTATTCATCTAAAAATGGATCTGCTCAGATAGCATGTTGTCAAAAGAAATTGAAGCATCTTAGTTCATTGTACTGAAATATGCAATTTACCTTTTATCCCATATCAAGTTTGCAGACAGAACAGGGAATAACATCACTGGAGGGCTCATGCCCATAATTTGGTATACTTCATTTTGTCTGGTGGGTTTTTTGAAACCTACACAGTAAAGGATGATATCCCCACAAGCATCAGCTGGAGGTTAGACAACCTTGATTATCCTTTCTACGGTTTTCTATTCGCACCAAGATAAGAGCCATACAACTTCAAAATTTGAGCTAGACTCAGACTTGTTGTAAAGACCAAGGATTCCTTTGTACCATCATTCCCCTAGGGAGTTCAGCCTAAGTTTTGGATATTTTGTCCTTTGTACATTGTGATCTTGGCCACAAACACTTAGCCTCTGTGGTAAAACATTTCTTATTCCCTGCAGGGCAGGAGCCCTTAGGAACTTAAAAGCTTGCATTATCCTCAGGCTCTCAGTAAGGACAAGAACAAATCACTAGAAAATCCAAGCTTCATAAACCCACACTGTGCTTAAGGAGGATGAGTGACTACCTCTTTGACTCCTTTTATTCTCAGATGTATTGTGTAATTTGTTTTCATTCATCATGTTCACTTTCCTGCTTCCGATAGTTTGTTCAGGAATGCTCTTCTCTCATCCTATTCAGAGAAAAAATCTGCTAAAGTTGAAAAATTTAGCTAATATCATATTACCAGTCCAACCATTAATAGAAATCACTACTCTTTCAAGACTGTATTGCAGCTTATACCCATTTTTAGCACTTTTATAGTTTTTTTTTTTATGTTTAGCTACACAAACATAATACACAAGTAAAAGGAAAAGTAGCAGTACTTATGAGCACACTGATAATAGAGCAGGACCTAACTGTATATATTAAATACGTTTCAAGGACAAATCTGCTCTGATATTTCACAGTTTAAGTGCAGTACAGAAGACTACAGACAGGCGATATTAGGAAGCCAGCTAAGTACACTGCAGCCTACTAAGCAGAGCTTAGTAGCCTCCTAAAGATGGATAGGCCAGATTCATATTCAGCTACACTAACACCCATGGGCTCAATTAAATAAAAGGCTTACAGCGCCAACTGACAGTTACATTCTTCTTCCTTTCTGAAGGATGTAAGTATTAATTTAATTATTTGGTAGTGGCTAAGAGCATAAAAATACAAGCCTTCAAAAATTGTTCCTTTCCCCTCCCACTGCAACACTGCCAGACCACAGGGCATTTATCTATGCAGTCTTGGCATTCTGGTAATGTGGGTGGCAGCGGGAACTGAACCAAGACCTTTTGGCACGTACTGCTGTCCCAAGGGTCTGGTCTAGTTCTTCTAGCCCATGACTAGTAACTCTAATATTAGGCAGACCAGCCACTAGAGGGGAATAAAGAGTCACACTCTACTGACGTGGGTTACTACAATGTGAACTGCTTTGCGGGAAGATCTCAGACGTGGCGGTGAACAAGTGCTGTACCTGACTCAGCTGGCAGCTCTGGTTCATGCTGTAGTCCAGTTACGTTTGTGCATGGGTATTGCATTCAGACAGCAAGGTTTACTTAAGGGTCTATAAACCTGGAATATGTTTGTGTACTCGCTGTGCATAATGATTATAAATGTTTGTACTGCTAACTGTATCCTAATTACTTGAAGTGGTAAAGTCATGTAGGCTCTGAACCATCAAGCATTTCAGAATGTCTTGTAGCTGAAAATATACATGTGAGTTAGGTTGTCAAGTGTTTAAAGGTAAGCAGATTTAAAGTGTATTGCTAGATGATGACGTTTTCAAGGGGAGGGGGGCAGCCAGCAGAGATCAGTCTCAGCTAACTCTAGCCTAGGAGGGCTGTTATGGCTTAGCTGCCTGTGAGATACTCCTCTGGGAAGCTACTGAAAGCAGGTAACGTTACTAAAGCTGCTACAGAGTGAACCAGTGTAAAAGCCCAGAAGCCAATCTAGATAGGGGAAGTTTAGGACAACTGGTTTTCACACTCTTGAGTTAGCTTTTGTGTATAAAACTTGGACTCAAGGGCAAGGACATCAAGAGGGACCTTGAAATAGGTTTTAAACCTTTAAATTTCACAGTTTCAAGGACTCTGTGCCTCCCCTCCACCCCCCCACCCTGACAAAAAACTGTGATCTCTAGTAACTCTTTTTTTATAATGAAAGCAAAGATTCTGTTGTAGCCATTTGATTGCAGGGATTAGAGGAAAAAAAAAAAACAAGACTAAACATAAAAGGAGTAATGGTAAAAAATATAGGAGTTGGCAATGCTGCTGTATCTTCTTTGCCAGACATAATGGAGCTGGATTTGAAGACAATACCCAGGGACAAGAGCTTGAAAATTGAGAATTTACTAACCTAGAGATTGCTATCTTCACACAAAAATCCAGGCAAAGAGGTACATGTTTTTTGCTGAGAAGGGGGCTAGCAATGACCCCGTTTAACTTCCTGTAGTAGGAAGCTTAGCAACTCTTCGGTAGTAATATCTCTTTAGGTGATTACTGCTTATACTTGGAGGGATGTGAAATTAGAGGAAGTCTTTGAAATATTAATGCCAATGCCTATTACAGTCCTTGACGAGGAGGATAAGGACCATGGACTGAAAGTGCCATTGAATGCTTGTCCTTGGCAGCGTTGCAGCCATCACACACGCATCTAATTATTTCTAAAGGGGAAAAATTCTTGGCTTGGGATCCATCCCCCTGGGTTTGTTTCTCATGGAAAACGCGGGACACAAGGTTACTTCATGATGGCAATCTCTCTTAATTGGAAAGAGAGATTGATATTTCTGCATCTATCTGCTTTCATAAAGTTTCAACTGATTTTCCTAAAGCAGCATGTGTGTACATCTCCATAGGCTGCTGCCGTGATAATGAGTTGTATTTTCCACCTGATATACCAAATCTTAGCCATACAACTGTCTCCCAGTAGCAATTATGAACTTGAAGCATTTAAAAGAATATGCATTACAATAAGAACATACATCAGACAATTAGTAAAAAGGTAATTGAATTTGTCTCCTGTCCCAAAACAGAGGGACAAGCTTAGCTTGTTATTAGTAATATGACATCCCTAATAATTTTTTAAAATGTATTTTTAATCTAGGATTAATTTTCAAGCACTGCATAAAGCAATTTACATTTCATAAGCTTCATTGTCCTAAAGAATTTTCAAATAAAGGATTATCTTCTGTAGCAAATTGAAAAGCTCATTTGGAGACTAGGTTACCTATGTGCCTGAGCTTCTTTATGAAAAGATGTAGACAGTTATTTTGCTGGAAATTTTTTTCATGCAAATAGAGGAATGTACTGTCTATTCTACAGAAATATTTTAGTTTCAGTCATGTTCTCATCAGGAAATTTAAATTCCAAACTCTACGTATATAAATAATATATGGGTTGGTACCGACTTCCCCTCAAAAGAATAAAGCATGCAAATGTAGGCCACATATATTACAGAGATACTACTTCAGTGCTTATAAACAGCACTGCAATTATCTATTAATTGTATTTTTAAGTGTTCTAGGAGTCAGGATTTGAATTTTTTGGTAATCATTGCTTAACCTGCTTTAAATCTTCTTATTAGTGCGTTTACATGAATTGGACCATAGTTCTATTCTGGTTGGATTTGTGGACTGAATGTTTTGATCTGTGGGAAATATTTGTGCCAACTGACCAGTGTAGAATTAGAGTGTGTTTTTCATAATGCAGTATAGAAATTCAGCATAGTGGCTTTGTTTACAAAAAGAACTATTTCCTAATTGTCAGCTAAGCATAAATACATGACTTAAAAGACTGTAATTTATGGACTTCAGTACATTATCAAAGAAAAGCATAAGAAATCTTATACATTTATCTGGCTTTTAAGGCATTTTGGCAAATGCTGTAGGGGTAAGGTTTTTTAAAAAGAAATTGAGATACTCACAATTATGAATTTACATAAGGACTTTTTGATGATGTTTAAATAGTGGCCCAGAAGCTGAAAAAGCATGGAGATAAGCACAAGGACTAAGTGATTGGAAAACGACTAAGGGAGTAAACTGCAAGTATCTACATAATTAACGTAGTCAGCAGGACTGAGCAAAGTCCTAGAATCGTGCAGTGTACAACGTTAATTCTCTGGGGAATATGGAAAGGATTGTAGACCAGGTATGATAGTTCATTAGAAAATTATGTCTATCAAGCTCACTCTACTATGCAGTTTGGTCAGAATGACAAAGTAAACAACACATTTGTCTACTTGTACCTAAGAAGAGAGGAAGAATTCCAAGAGATTTGGAATCACACTTGCAAGATGGAGCCTCTAAATTTAGTAGGATCAGTATCAGGTCCTCAGTAAGGATAAAGGGTAAAAAAACCCAGAAAGCCTGAAGCTTTGAAAGGAATTTTGAAAAGTTACATTTCAGAAAACAGAAATACATTGATCTGCCAGATTTGTTGGTGCATCCTTTTCTTAAGTAGCAATATGCTGCACTTGAAAAAAAATGCATGAATGAACAGTCTGTTCAAACCAGGGAAAATGTAAGAAAGATGACAGCATTGTTGGTATTGCCAACAGATTGTGAGCATGTACACAGGTTGCTATTCCTGTGCTTTAGATAAAGTACACTGGTGTTTGGAACATTTCAAAAGGCTTAGAGAATCAGTCTGGATAGTTATCGGAGCTTAAGTTGGTAGTGAACATTCTCCTAAACAATTAATCCACAAGCCCATTCAGGAATGCAGTACTCCTCTTAGATGTTTTTCCCATTTTTTTTCCCGCTATTCACTTCCTATTTATCATTTATGTTTGCTATGAAGAGGTATTCAAAATAGATAAGTAGATTATCTAGCAAAGTAGATAAGGAAATTATCTACTTCTTTATTGTTCGCTAGTAAGGATGCTCTGCAAATTCAACATCAGTGCAGGGAAAAAAGAAACAGATGACTGGGTTTTCGTCTCTGGTATCTAAACACATCACACAGCATCCACTGTCTGGTCTGTAAAGGCCTCTTACACACCCCACTTTCCTTTCTTTGGCATAGATGAAGCATTCCTGCCACTGAAAAATATCTTTATCCCAGAATCTACCATAACTATTCTCAGATGCTAACACAGATTCCAAGGATAGGAATCTCAGTTTTTGTTACTTTAGGCTTTGTTTTGCCCTTCCTATCTGCCTATGCTGTAACATTTCTGATAAATATACTTCTGTTTAAGGTTGCAAATCTGACATTTCAGTTCAATTATAAAGAAGGTAACCAGCTTCAGTACGACTTTGTTTCAATGACATTAAGATATTGTACCTCAGGATTCAGTGGTCTGTCTCCACCAACGGCAAACTCTTTCTTCAAGAAATCACCATTTTAGTCTTCTACTCAAGCTCCTTAGGGCAGAAAAATAATTGTAGTTATCCAACACCAGCTCTGTAGAAAGAATTATTTCATTGCAGATGTTCTCCTCCATCATCAAGTTACATTCACCTCTGCACTGAGATTGAATTTGCACTGATTTTCAGAATTGTTCAATCCCCCTTCTGCCCACCATTCTTGAGAAGAATTTTTCAGTCTCAGTCACTGCCCCTTATGCACTGTTGGTGTACACTCTTACTTGATCCATGGTCTGCAATGATGAAAAGTTTATGTTCTGTGTCATTTCTTGGAATATTAATATTTGGAATATTTATCCAAATCATTTATTTCCTAGCATCACAACAAAATTTTTACTTCTTTTTAGTTTAAAAATGCGTACACATTTGAGTCATTATGCATCACAGCTATGAAGCTATGTACAGATATACTTCCTTTATAAAGTTATGACTGGCTGATCCAAATTGATGAGCTGTTTTCTACTGCATTGCATTTTAACAGAAATTCAAGTAGGATATACCCCAGTGCAAGTTAAGAAGTTTTAGTTCTTTTCATGACAAAATTAATTCTCACAGAAATAATTTTTTCTTCTTAGTTTAAAAGCAGGTCAGCAATAAGAAATATTAACCTTTTGGTCTGTTAGTGTTTCTCATAATTTGAATGAACTGATGTTTCAAATATGAATTCCCGTTCCACTATAACCAGCACCTCAAACCAGTACATTCCAGTCAAAAGCTGGCTAGCGTATGGGTGTCCTCTTCAAATTTTCATTCAATAAACTAAAAAAATACATAATACTACAAAATTACGTAGTTCTGGTTTCTGAAAGGCTGAAATCACTCCTGCCTCCCATGAGGTTATTATCTAAGGAGTGCAGGAGAGAAACTGCCACCTAAGAATTATTTTTTTAAAAATTGTAAATGTATCTTTAAGTGTTTTTAAAGTAGTTTTAAATGTTGACTGAAAGCATTTCGTGGACAAAGGACGGAAATGGAAATACTACAAGAAGACATTTTCCTTACAAGTACAGAACAGAGTGTAATTTAGTTTCAGTTCACATTCAAGAAGCTTGAAAAACAACATATCAGAAATGCAAATGTATACAATATGTTTGAAGACAAATATAATGCAATTGGTCTGGGTAGTAGCTAAATTGGGAAATTGACTGTAATTGTTTATTTTATGAGAATATAATATAATTACAAGGCTGTTGAAAGAGAAGCTTACATACATCAAAATTACTGGATTAAGACATTATGTTCTTTATATGAAATTCTGCCCTCAGACTCTGAGGCAAAGGATAAAGTGGCAGAGAGTGTGGCAATGGAGTTAAGAGCCCCACAGAGCATTAGATCAAGCTGTGCTGCCAGCAAAGTTCAGAGGGGGTGCAAGGAAGGAATCAGAGTGTCGTTTCAAAATGAATGACACAAGAGCATGGGATAAAGGAACTGCTTGGGCCCCAATATACACCTTTTCTTTTTACAGGCTTCAGATCTGCCCACACAGAATGAAAGTAAAGACTATGAGGACACACATGGCCTTCAGTGTCCAGCCTGGACTGGAGGATAACGGTACCAATTGGCAAGTGATGCTCTCCCAACTGATTTGGAGCCGGAAGACACAAAAATAAGGCTGTATTCTTGGTGCTCAACCATTACAGAGAGTAAGATTTGCCACCATGTATTAACAGAAGACTAATTCTGATCCCTGAGAGCAAGAAAAGTGATGCTTGTAGATTTGCGTGGACATTAAAGTGACCTGTAAAAGGATTAGTTCAGAAGTCCTACAGAATTTCCATTAGATTTGTAGAGTAAGTCAGATAAAAATTGTAGCATGACTAAGAAAATTTATGTGGAATACAATGGTGGTGATGAGCTCTGGGATAAGATCAAATGTGTTTTCTCATATGGTCTGCTGAACAGTAAGATCAGAGACTGTTTTGGATATAGTCCAAGGAGCATGCCAAGCAGAAAAAAAAAATATGAGCTGAAGGAGCATTAGGAAATGAGTGATTCGAATAAAATCAGATATAAGATGTATGCAAAATGCATGCTGCAAGAAGAGGTAGTGTGCTTTTAAGAAGTGGACTGAAACTAGGGTTTTGGAAAACGTAAATTGCAGTGGTTGATCTGTCCTAATGACAAATGTCACTTTGGATAAAATAAGAGTGAGAAATTGGGCCATACAGAGACAAAATACTCAACTTGCAGACTAGGAGTCAAATAGGTTTCATATGCATCCTGTTCAATTAAGTTTTCCTAAAGCAACTGTGACTATAATTTGCAGTCTGAAATTAATATACCACCCAAAAGATTCTTAAAATGCTACCAAACACTTTGGCAAGGTGACAGCCACAGCAGAAGCACATTTAAAACATTTGCAAAACCTCTAAAAAGTGCAATCCAGGTGAAAAAAAGAATGTTACTTGTTACAAAGACATTTTTGTGGTGCTGTATTTTCTATCAGCACAGCACTTTTCTTATGTTTACCTGAACTTTACTCCTGGATAAGGGGTGTGGGGGGGGTCAGTTCTAAGAAATTTCAAATTTCTTAGATCATGATTCTAGAAAGAACAATTTTCCTGTTCTGTATTAGACTAGGCCACAAGACTGCCAGGCATCAAGTCTTAAAGTTATCAGGTGAAAGAAGATATTTTTTCCATATAAATGTGTTACTTTCTACCAGCAGCTGAAAAAGGCATTCCTTTTTCTGGTTCAGAATTTCTACCAAGTGGGCTTATTAGAAATCTTCCAGTAAGCTATAATGAGCTGGGGGGTAGTAACGATCTTTGGTATACACATTTCTCCTAATACAAAACATGTAGAATGGTACAGCCTAATACTTTACAAAGAGGTTTGTGATCCTTCCACACACCCCAACATTGTAGTCCTTCATATAAGTTAATATAGGATGAACCTGGATACAACTATGTACACTTGGCAAAGGTGCAGATTTTCAGTGTGCTTAGATTAGCTTTGTGTTACCCAATTCTGCAATGAACACATATGTTAATACTTGCAATAGAAATATGCAAAAACCCCTTAAGTTTCAATTCAAGAAAGCCTAAAAATTCGAGAATTTTCAGGCAGTACCTTTAACAATAACCCTTTTTGTGTATGCATGAGGACATTGATATGCTCATGCCACAGTGTGGCAGAAACTAGCCAGTAGGTAGGAAAGTGTTTGGCTTTCACAGATATAATTGTGACTGGATAAAAAATACTCTCTGCCCTACATCTCACTCCTCTCTCCTACAGCTGGCAACATGCATGAATTTTCAGCCTCACAGTAAACAGTTATACCAACAATTTGTCATAGTTTTCTGCTCCAAATGAGCACTTTATTTTGAAATCTTTAGCTATTTAGAAGGTATTATGCATATGCTAATATTTAATTATTTAACGTAATTAGCAAGTCCTTATGGCTCTCCTTTGTATAATATAGTCATTGTATTCACTCTTTTTTTCTTTTAATGATGGCAGAAATGAACAGTAGTTCTTATTGTTCTGTGATCTCATCAGCTCATACAAACTAATTTAGGTCAGCCTGCACCAAGTCTGGAAGCTCTTCCAAAATACATAAAAGGGCTTTAGTAGATTGAATTAGTGATTTGCAACTTGACAGTTACTCTGGTGTGATTTAATGCCAAATGAGCTAGAAGACACTGGACTGCTGCAGAAATTATTTGTGAGGTAAAGCGTGGATTCCACCTCATGATCAAATTAGACTTCCTTCTTCAGAAGGGTTTTATCCAAGTAATAGAATTACCATTAACATATATAATAAAGCTTTCCACTCACACATATATCAAGACTATTTGTGGACAAAGATGCTTTCTGAGATGAATAAGGGTAGCATAATTTTTTCGAAGATTTATTGGGATCTCCCTTTTAATCACATATATGAATAGTGGCAATCAGGTACACTTGTCCTGCATTGAAGACTCCAGTACTGAGCAAGAGCCCCTCAAGTCTGGTCTCTGCATGTGAAAATCAATTCCAGAAATCAAAAACCAAAGGAGAAAGAGGAAATAGGAGACCCACTCTCTCTCCAAATCCTCAATTCCCATATCTATTCCTATAATGACCCAAATTCTCCAGTCCACTTCAGAAAGTTTTCTAAATTAATCTCTGGATCTTTTTAAATCTGGAGCACCTCTCCTGTGAGGAAGGGCTGGGGCTGAGAGAGTTGGAGTTGTTCAGCCTAGAGAAGAGAAGGCTCCAGAGAGACCTTATTGCAGATTTTCAATACTTAAAAGAGACTTCTTGTAAGATGGGGACAGACTTCATAGTAGGGCCGGTAGCAATAGGACAAGGGGTAGTGGTTCTAAACTAAGGGAGGGTAGATTCAGACTAGATATAAGGAAGAAATGGTTTACAATGAGGGTGGCGAAACACTGGAAGATGTTGCCCAGAGAGGTGGTAGATGCCCCACCCCTGGAAACATTCAAGGTCAGGCTGGATGGGGCTCTGAGCAAGCTGATCTAGTTGAAGGTGTCTCTGCTCATTGCAGGGGGGTTAGACTAGATGGCCGTTAAAGGTCCCTTTCAACCCAAAAACATTCTGTGATTCTACATTTGCTGCTTTCCTGCCTTCATGTCACTGCAATTTTTTCACCAGTTGTTCAAAACGGGTCTTAAAAAGCACAGGGTTTTTTTGTGGGCAAGAGTTGTTTGTTTGTTTGTTTTCTAAAGAAAAGATTATAATTTCTTTAGGAAGCAGATCAACAAATGCGAAATCTGCTACTTGACTGCAGGAGTACTGCAAAAATGTAATTGATATATTGAATGAACATAACATAACAAGGAACCAGTAGGTTTATAATGGAATTGCAGTCCATATATAAGACATGCAGCTCTACAGATTGTGTAAACATTGCTGAGGAAGGGTTAAATAAATGCGACTGCTATTATGGTAGGAATTTGAGGAGTATGCCAGAGAATACTGTATGAACTTACCAGCCAAACAAGGACTAGATGATGAAATTTCGTGGAAGATTATTCGTAAATTATCAGAACTGGGAGAGTGAATCATAAGACAAATTAAAAAAAAAGATTTTTCAGTCAAGTAATATGAAAACTGCTAGCATAATGTCTACTAAATAGTTTTAGTGTCTCATTTGTGAAATTATTCAACAGATAATATGGACTAAAATTGTAACTACTTATATTCTTTAACTTCATTCAGCATTTATGCATTTCTTTTAATGCGTATATAGGTTAATTTTAAAGGCTTTAAAATCTTTTGAGATAAGTGCTCTCTATGCAAGGAAAATATATTCTTAAAAGAAATATAAATGTACATATATGACATATTTCAACAGAACTAACACTTTAAGTGGCAGTTAGATTATGGGGTGATAGGTTTGTTACATAGCAAAGCCAAACAAATGCTGCATCCAGAGAGCAAGTAATACTCAGTATAAAACTCCACATCACAGAACACAGTAAAATCCTAAACATATATGCAAATGAGAGGGAAAACTCGGTATTTGAAACTTGTAATGACAAATAGAACAATTTTTCTTGGTCAGAAAAGGATTCACTGCAGAATTCAACGTGGTTAGAAACTCCTAGACAAAGAGAGGCGACTCAAAACAGTGAGGCGCACAGATAGAAATTGCTTACCACATATCAGTGAAAATCCACAAAGACTAGAAAATGTAATGTGTAAGTATTCCAAATATCTATTAAGGGAGCCAGGGCCAGTAGGAGCACATAGGCAATTAGGTTAGCCTTGTTGTAACAGAAGTCATAGAAAGTAAGAGATCAAATAGAAGCAATATCCAGATGTTTAAATTTAGGTGTCTAGAGACAGCTCAGACCTTGTTCCTGAAAGTATTTATACATATGCTCAACTTTAGAGATCTTAATAGCTTCATGAGCACAGAGTCAACAGAAGCTGAGTGGTCTGCATCTTGGGAATCACGAGTGCAGTCCACACAGGCAGACAGGACAAATGGAAAAGAAAAAAAGCCAGAGCACGTGCAAAAGAAGAAGAGATTTAAGTATGTGCATACATACATACACACACATATATATGTGTGTATACATGTACATGTGTATGCGTATGCATGCATGCATACATAATGCCCAAGGAATGAGGAAGAATTAAAGAAGTACAAGATTACGTGTCTGGTTATAAGTGTCTTGAAAAAATAACACCAAAGCACAGTTTGTTTGATGTCTCCATATTCCACAGGCTAGGCCAACTATTAGTAATGTTTGCTATGGAGTGCAGAATAGCAGTTCGTTTTCATTCCAGTTCCAGATTTTGCAGAGGTAGACCTCTGTACATACTACCCAATTTATTCAAAATCCTTATAGGTTAAGATAGCAAGAATCTTCCCAAAAGCACTGGCAGACAATAATTTTTACTTCTGTAATGCACACACAGTTGTGTAGCAAAATGCTTAAGATCAGATAACTTTCTGGAGCAGGCAGAAATGGTTTAATTGATTTCAGTAATGCCATTCTTATTTATAGCAGCTGAAAGTGGGTATCTTCATGCTTAACTTCTATTTTGCATAACTAACACAAAATAAAACAAAATAACTTTGCTCAAGTCTGAAATAGAAATTTGATGATAGTGGCTGCTTTTGAAGTAGTTTTATGTTTGTTCTAAATTACCAGATAGTATCAATTCCAAAATGGGTCTTTGAACATTCGAAGTAAAGAAAGACCTTTTTTCTATCGATGCCAGCAGATGTGCAAAACCACAAATGATACAAAGTGAACATTGACTGTGTTTCATTATCAGCCTATGGGTCAGGGGCAAGCTGCGGTTCATACTAGAATGTCATTGAAAGATTGAAAATTAGGGCTAGAAAGGTTTTTGAGAAGGCCTTTATGCCATTCTTTGGTCCAAAGGCAAAATCAGCTACATCTGTATCACTTGCAACCTGTGTTTGTCAAATATGTTCCTGAAGACCTGCAGTGTGAGAGACAGCACACCTTTCCTATTCCAGCTCTTCACATTACGATAGAAAGCATTTCCTAATTTTCACTTGTTTTTCCTCTGCGATTTTAGATCTCTCACATGAAAGACATAGAGCGGAAAAAAATACCCATCGTCTTTGCAGCAGCATTCAATATACCTGAAACTCAGTTCTAGTTTAAAAAGAAAAAAAAAAAGAGAGAAATCATTTGTTTTCTGGTCAAAAAAGAAAAGCTGTTAAAGTTTAACAGAAAAAGTGTACTTTTTTAAAAAACTACAGTTTTCTATAGAATATTCAGTCAGCTAAGAAGAAAATGATATTTCATTCTAGGAAGGCACGTTTATTCTTTGCTTTTTCTTTCTCTAATGATTCTTGGCGCTCTGAATCTCCTTGAATCATTGTGCTACCACTGGCTGCTACACTGTAGGGATAAAAGTGTGTGTTCTTATTGTCACTGTCTCTGTATTCTGTTATTAGTTTTTCAACACGTAACCGAGACCGTTCCAAAAAGGGAGAAAGCAGAGTCTTCCAGTCCTCATGGGGAGGCTATATTTTAGCCAGATTTCCATCTCTGCGTTTTCCTGAGGAATCCCATTCATTATTTTTATTCACAGCAAAGAAAACAAACTATTCAAATATTTCTCTGTTTTATATTTATATGCATACCTTATCTTCTTCTAAAGCTCTGTTTTAGGATTCTGTCCTCCATCTCACATCCAGGCTCTAAAACTTAAAAGATGAGTTACAAGCCTTTACTTGGTATGTTCTTGGATTGAAGCTTTTTACGATAGTAAAGAAGTTCTGACTTAGTCAAAAAGTCAAGTTATGTTTATGCTTCAGGCGACTACTGTAGGCAACTATTTGACGGCGCTTGGCTGCAGTTAGCAGTCTGGGACTTCCTGTTCCTCCTACTTTTTCTGTTTTTTACGCTTTTTCAAAGTCTCTTTACAACAGAAAATGAAATCCCTTAACTCCCATGCAAGTGTCCAGGGCTATTTGAAAAGGACTGAAAATGTATTATTAGTTTCAAAATGGCATTCGCCTTTCTACTGCGTTGTGTCATTGAATAGTTTTATCCAAAAGTGATGGAGCATTTCATCTTTATCTTTCTTTGCCTTTCATTTCACAGTCTAATGAAATTGCTGACACACCCGCCACAGATTTGAAGTTAATAATTGGGTAAGTGGTACGTAATAATGTTCTTGGCATGTAAAGAAATGTAACTGTGTGTCTCCATTATCTCTGAGATCCATAAAAGGGCGAAGAGGCCAACTAAGTATAGTAAGGTCAAGTTCAAGACTAGTACTTTCTTGAGTACACTGACTTCATCCATAGTGCCAAGTCGCTGCAGTGCATCTTGGCGTATGGCTTACCTTGCATCTTTTCACCCTTGCACAGAGGCCCCCCTGTGTGACACCTGGTGAAACATCATGCAGTAGACACAGCCAGAGGTTTCCACAGCTACCAACTGCAGTTCAGCAGTAACTGCTGCCTGCTTGTCCCCTCTTTTGCTCCTCCTGCTCAAGAGTCTATGCCATCTGAAGTGTATCTGGCTTTCCCTAGCCCTCAGCATCGCATAACATGAGCAATTACTATCTAGATAGTCAACTATCTGCAAGAACTGGTGTTTGAAAAATGGCAGTGCCTAGAGGAGACATTTCCATCAGCAGCTCAGGTCTCTGACCACTGGACTGTTTGACACCATTCTAGCCAGGCTCCCTGTCACAGAGAGGAAATTTGAGTCCAGAAGATCAATATCATTTGTTGAAGACAAATGGTTCAACACTCCTGGCGTGACCAGGAAGCCTGCCCAGAATTTTCAGAGGCAGAGAGCCACATTTGAAAACGTGGCTCACCACACCTAGCACCACCAGAAAGCCTGTGGGGCTTACAGGCCTTAGCTTGTACTGATCAGCTGGCAACCAGTCCGGGGTCAGTGTGTCTGGGAGGAACATACTGGTGGCAGAGGCCTTCATCTAGTGGCAACTGATTCAGCAACCAGAGTAATTTAGGTCAGAGGGGACATGAAAGCCATACTAACTTCAAAGTTAGATCAGATTGCTTAGAGCATTTTCCAGTTGATTGTTGAAAATCTCCAAGGATGAGGATGGATTTCACAGCCTGTCTGGGGCAAACTGTGATGTGACAGTGCTTAAGGCGATGAATGTTCTTTCCCCTAACACTGGTCATGCTGCGTTTCCCACATTTTATCTTGTGACCATCACATCTTGTGCTTCAGCTCTGTACTTCTCAGAAGAATCTGGCTTTATTTCTGCAACCCCCTTCTCTCCTTGGTGAGCAAGCTCAGAACCTTCAACGTCACCTCGTGTGCAATGTGCTCCAGCCCTATCTTCCCTCTGGTGCACTCTCTACAGTTTGTAGACATGACTTGTGCTGGGATGGTGGGAGGGTTTGAAACCAGACTACTCCAGCTGTGATCTCCTGAGTGCCAAATAGGTGGCGTTACTCACTCTAAGAGAGCCCAGTATGTGGTTAGCCTTCATTGCAACTGTTGACTCATGACCAGCTTCATCACTACAGTCCCCAGGCCCTCAGCTCCAGAGCTGTCACCTAGGCAATTACTTACCCCAGCCTGCACTGCTGCTCCACATAAAGGACTTTGCACTTGCCGTCACTGAACTCTCTGAGGTTGCCATGGGACCATTCCTCCAACTCATCGAGGCCTCTCACAATGGCACCCCATCTTCCAGTGCATCTACCATTCCCCACATTTTGGTGCCATCCACAGCTGTGCTGTGAAGGTACACGCAGCAGGTTGCTTCAGCAAAGGTCTGTAGAAGGCTTGGAACCAAGTTTGGCAGTATATGAAAACAAAGGTTAGGTAGCAGGGCTGATTTTTCACTCAATACACTGTTCTCTGTAGAGCTGTCCTTTGTAGAAATCAATGGAATAACAGTTTATTGAGGCTTGTTCTAGAAAAATCTTATTTTGGAGGAGAGGATGAATTTCTGTGATTGTTCGATGACAGGCTTCATTATTAGGATTTATTTTTCTATTGCACTACATTTTATGGTTTAATTACATTACTTTTACAAAATTTCTTCTTCTACCAATTGAATTTTTAAGTCTCTCAATGAACAAATAAGTCTTATTTTTTCATGTTCAGTGTTTCCCCAAGATGGAACTGTCTGCTTCAGTGAAAACACAGGGATCTTGGTGACATCAGTGGAAATTCTGGTTTTCAGCACTACTGAAAATCTGGTCATAATGAGCACATGCATCTGTGATGCAAATCCTCTGAAGCCTGTGGAGTTGCTCCAGAAGAGTATATAATAAACAAAACTATAATATAATTATTTTAGTATATAATAAATAAAAATGCACAAGAATTATTTGTATCTATTACTATGTATATTTTTTAGAAAAGGAAGCTTCCAAATGACAGCAGGCTTTTCTTAAGTAAAAAAAAAAAATCCTCTCCCTCAATGTCGTAAGTTTAAGAAAATACAAAAGTATCAATGGAAATTCTACCTCCTGTGTGGCAAAAAAAGCCTTTACAGCAAGAGCTTTCAAAACGTTTTTGACATTATACATGGCAGAACATAGGTGCAAGATGTGATATTGGCAGTGCCTTATAGTACCAGAAAAATCTTGTAGAAATAGGTGTAACTCAGTTTTATATTCATAGTCATCCTGCTACGTAAAGCCTTTCTTCACAAGCTTTTTTGCTACAGATCTAAACAGGAAGACTTACAGTAAAATACCCTGGACTCCTTAAAATACAGCGCTGCAGAGCCTCACTGACTCATGACATGTCCTGTTTTCAAAAACAACTTAAGCATTCAGGGGCCTAAATCTTACTACTCTTCACTCAAGGCTACGTATCTTTTAATCCAGTGCTCAGTTTAGACATGCAAAACCATGCGTAGTACTTCTGCATCCAATAAGAGGCCATGGACCATGCTGAAATTCAGATTCAGTTCTGTGTCATAACTTCCATCCAAAAGAAACATCTTGAAAACAATTGATCTTGAAACATCAGCCGTTCTCCACTGTTTCAGGGTCTTTGCTAACACACTGCAAACAGCACAAGAGGCAGATCCACACAAGGACGGTGTTTATGCCTCTGGAACAACTGGACCAACAAATTTCTAATTTATTGAGGCTCCAAATGCACTCTTTTTCCTTTCCAATGGCAGTAACACCAATCTAATTCAGATATATATAGCTGTCTCTGCTGCAAAGAGCAAAGCTCTGCTTTTCATTAACCGATGTTCAGCTCTAGAAGACACTTCCAAATGAAGTCTGAAAAACTGGAACAATTGATGCAGTTTCCATCTTACAGCTGTGTGGAATTGCTTAGCAGGTCTCCTCAACTGACAAGTCACAATGATTTTTCAACCTTTTCACAGCTTATAAAATGCCAGCCTTGAGTTGTTTCTGAGATAGGTAGCCAAAAACTTAAGCTAGTGCCACTTACCTGAACATGGTTCCCTCCAGACCCCTCTAGGGATAAGGAGACGTGACAGCTCAGCTGCTTCCATTGCAATGGCTTCCTTCCGCAACTGTTGAAATGAAAAATGGTAAGAAGTATTTTATCTCTGTGGTTTTTTTATTTAAGCTTGAGGTTTGAGCCCTGAAACATCCTTCAGGGAGTAGAATCTGTAGGAGCAGACATGTCTGAGAATTTTGAAAGTATAGTGCAACAATGAAAAAGCATCTTTAATTTTTTTCCTAGGAGGGGTGATGCCTGATATTTGAAGTGCTTCACTAAAAATAGAGGAATTAACTACAAATGATCAGTACCAGTCCTGCATACAATTTTAGTGATTTCAGTCCCAGGTACTTAGTAACTCAAGTCTTTCAGTAGTCAATAGTCCTTCTTGCCTAGGGAGATTCTTAGTATCTTCTTTATCACAGAAAAAAAAACCCAACAAACCACAGATTTTTTTCCATAGCAGATAAAGCTATTTGGTGTGGCATGAACTCTAGTGGGAAAAAAGAAAAGAAAAGGTACCAGCAAAGCAGACCCCATCTCTTCCTGGAATTAAAGTTGCATTCAGTACACAGAAGCTCCCTGTTCTTCACATTTCTGTGGTGCCTCATTTTCTTTCGCTTACTGTCATCCAACCAGACAGAATTTTCTACACTCCATGTGTGCATCTGAAGTGTTGGG
>Ga0065711_1035297_pt1 | contig 22514 bp, 16 predicted proteins | sample Hoacrofraction12_FD_59098 | JGI IMG/M metagenome (GOLD analysis project Ga0065711, IMG submission 59098) | Hoatzin crop microbial communities from Cojedes, Venezuela - Epithelial fraction 12 v2 (version 2) | ecosystem: Host-associated > Birds > Digestive system > Esophagus > Crop | place... | reverse complement strand
CCCCCCCAGCCTACTGGCCTTGGGGGAATGGGGAGGAGGTGAGAGATGAGAGACGGCCTTGATGCTGTGGGAGCACTGCTCAGCAATAGCCAACACAACAGTGCGTTATCAACGCTGTTTTAGCCACAGATGCAAAGCACAGTGCCACACGGGCTGCTATGAAGAAAGTTAACTCCATCCCAGCCAGACCCACTACAGTGAGCTTCTGCCTGACCTCTGTGGACATGAAATCTCTTTCAGTACCTCCTAAAAGATTTGATGTTGCCTTCCCCCAGTTACAAGTTTACTAAGGCTGGCAAACATTAAATGTCTGCATCTGGATATTCTTACTCACTGTGCCACGAGGTGTAAATTGCTTCACTTTAAAAAGAGTGGCATATATTTTAAGTAATTTCATCTAAAGACAAATATTTAAAAGTTTTCCCCAAGACAGGATTGTTTGCAAATATCATAAAAAGATACTTTGGATCTAGAGCTCTTCATGCATTTTAGGAATTCAGTTTTTACAATCACCTGTCAAAGATGACCATTAAAAACTGTAACACAGTCCAAAAAAAAATTTGGAGACAAATTTCTTTGATATGGCAAATAGTTCTTGGCAGTGAAAGAAAGAAGCTATGATGTGAGCAGTTCTCTTATTTTGCTTGTTATAATAAGCGCCATCCTACAGATAGAATTCAAGCAGTAATTCCAAAAATATTAAATGACCTACTTTAAAAAATGAGTCAAGTGAGTCCTCTCTTTTTAAAGGCTGTGAAAAAGAAATCGTCTTTTTTCAGACTTGCCAGTAGAGAAGGGGATAAGCGGGAAGTACAATTGATCTCATCTAAAATATAACAGCGAAGAACATTTATTATGGCGTTAGGCAGAAAGTGAGAGATGCTTATAAATGAGATCCAACTGTCTCTCCAGATGCTTTTTGCTGAAATACTATTCAGAGTGAACCTTTAAAACCTGAATTTGGAAAGCATAAGCCATGCTAAAATAAATCTAAGCTAATATATTCATTTGTAACAAAATGAATGTGACAGATCATGGCTGTGACGATATGCAATTTCACCCTGAGAATTCAGTTTTCAGAGGTGATTTAATTTTCTTTAAAACATTATTGAAAACTACAAGACACAGATTAGAATAAATATCCTTGTCTCATACGGATATTAACTTTGACAATGTTCACCCTACAACTGAAATACAATAGGCAAATTCACTATTTGCTAAGTCATCTATGATGGAAGGGGTTGATACATAATTATTTAAATGCTCAGTAGGATTATCACTCTAATGTTTAAAGACTCCGAGCAGGAGATAGGATAAAGGGTAGGAAAATTAGATGATTTATACATGCTTCATTAAATATTTTTTCAGGCACTAACACAATCCAGAAGAAGGACGCCAACTCAACCTACTGCCCTCTGTAAGATTTGTACATAAGGTATAAGACATGGTAAAGTTAAACTGCAGTAAGAGATGTGTCCATGGTATGGAGCTGTTTGACAAATGCTGTTGCAGTATTTGTCTTAGTCCCCAAACTGTGCCTATTAAACTCAATGGGAATTTCTTATTGCCTATACAGGCAATGAATCAGGCCTACATTCTTTACATTTGCTTTTATAATCCGCTTGATTTTCTCAAATATGGTGCTGTCCTCCCTACAACTGTGTGTGTGTATGCAAATGCACGCGGACAGACATGCTATTAAGACCTAGATGCGGGATTAAATTCTCTGCCTTCAGACTCTAATGTCTACCGGAGTGCGTTACTGGGCACCTTTCATATCATGGGGATGTATAATCTTCATTAACCAAGCTGCATTAAAATCACAGCTCCAATATTTTGATTTAGCAAAGCGTTTAATCCTGTGCCAACTTTAAGCATGTAAGTGCTCCTGTTGAGTTAACGGTGCTCCTCACATGATTGAACTTAAGCATGTACTTAATTGCTTGATTTGGGGCCAGAGCACTGAGAACACTGCGGGAGGGAGCCGCGGGTGGGGGAACACACTCTGCTAAGCCAGGCACCGTGCAGGTTGTGATGGCTTAGTTGAAAACTCACTCTTTCCGACAGGCCGAAACTTTGAAGAAGCCAAAAGTTTTTACGGTTGTTTGAAAGGATCATCATGGCTCAAAAATTGAGACAACAGGGGGAGAGAGGTGGTAGTATGGACTGGATATAAACCAGAAAAAATAGGATCAGAAAGAACAAGAAGATTATGAGATATAGCAAAATGTCAAAACTAATAAAAGGAGATTTCAGCTATCCAGGCACACAGGAACAGGGACACAATGAGAGAAATAAATCAAGCAACAGTCACGTACTATATCCTCAATGTATTACAAGGTGGCAAGAGAGACGAAAGTTCTGACTTTCAACGGTGCAGCTGTTAGGAGACAGAGGTGGAGGACTCACTAATGACCAATATCAAGTTGGATTCATTAGGGCAGACTGAACCTGCAAGAGGAATAAAAAAACCCCAAGGACTTGGAATGTAGAGGAATGGGGAAGTGCTGGAGAGGATCCAGTGGGTTAAGTGTCTAATGGGAGGAGTGGGAGGAGGGAAGGACACAGAGGAAATGGAAACTGTTCAGAAAGCAATTACTGCGTATCCAAGGGTGATGCATATTATCCAACAATATCTACACTAGGTGGACAAAAAGACCATAGCAAGTAAACACAGATTTGAAATAGATACAACTTGAGAGATAAATAAAAAAGATACACAAGCAGTGCAAAATTCCAGGTGCAGAGGGAGAACAGAAAACATACACAATTCAAGCTAAAAGAAAGCAAAGATACAACAAGTGCAAGCAGATAATGAAATGAAGATGGTAGAAGATGATAGAAATAGACTAACATCAGAGTATATCCCTAGTATATGTAAGAAAAACCCTGCAAAGGAAGCAGAAGGTTTTCAGGGTGAAACCAGGGCAGCATAATACTATGAGTTGGCTCAAGCCCCATTCCTCATGGCTGTTTTTACTATTACTGAAAGGTTTAAAACAATAAAGCAATTGGCAACATCTGATTTTAGACAAAGTTTTCTCCATTTACAACATACTGGGAAAAAGACAATCCTGAAATGTAGGAAGCAGTGGGTTTGAAGAGGTATTTACAGTTCTAGACAGGATACATTTGCACTTTCAGGCCAGTTCAGGCATTACAATCATCAGTAAGATAGAAAAAGCACTTTGGGTATAATCATGCTTGGTTTGTTGTGGGTCTCAAGTCATTGCATTGGTGCCATTGAAATTGTGTTTCCATTGGGTTTGTGTGTTTCCATTGGGTTTGTTTCTTTACTACGGCTGACATCTCACTGTCTTACTTCAGTTTGTGGATCTGTCCTATCAACTTACAGCCTTCATCAGTCCTAAAATTCAAATTGTTGGCTTCTACTTCTCAAACTACTTGACAGAAACCCTGGGATGAAGATGACTCTAAAGGTTTATTCTTGCCCTGTCTGCCATCACCACAGCTAAGTAGTATCACTTAAGTGATTTAACACTTCAGCTTTCAGACGCCTTTTGTTTCGCCCAGGAGGCAACTTCAGCTACACCTATGTGAATATATAATTCGTCCTGGGAACATTTTTTGACACTGAGATCTAGTGCAGAAGTGCCCATCTCCATGCTGTTAAAGCCTTCGACCCTCAAAAACAGGACAGCTGCATGCAAACTCTATGGAAAATGGTCCTGTACCTTCTGAACTGTGCCTGGGAATTTCTGGACAGACAGTTAGCTTGCATAGGCCAAAAATATTCCAAGAAGCACCCTGAAAAATGATAAATATCTACAGTTAAGCTGCCATGACAGGGAATGATCCTTAATATTACGTGAGACTGTTGACATGGGCTCTTGTGAAGAACTTCCTCCTAAAGGTGCTTCTCTTTCTGTCTTTCCACTAACAACTGAGGAAATCTTTTCCCAAGGCCAGTCTTTGGCCTCTTCCCTTCTCCACTCCCCCAGCTAACAATCTAAGCTCATACTACCAAAATAAGGCAAGGCAGGATGGTTCAGGTCAGAGGACTTTTCATCTCTTGGAAGTATTATAGCTTACAGGATTAGGATCTACAGTCTTTCACGTCTACTTGGCAGACTCATATAGGACTTGATTAACTCACTTCCTACAAGCAGAGCAATTGGCTTTTGAGCTGCCCAAAGTGATGTTCCTAGAACAACCACCTTCTGTGTAAACATGTTTTCTTCGTGGCAACATACTTCTGCCCCAAAACTACGGTTGTAATTTAAAAACTATTGGAAGAAGCATCACAACAACAGAAAAATAACCAGCAAAATCACACTACCCCTACATTAATCAGTGAAGTCAACAACAGAAAATCTTTGGCTAAGAGCAGAAGGCTACATCTCCTAATTTACTCCTATATTTGAACGACAGTAATGAACTGCGCAGGACAGTGTTGTTACTTTAATGCCTTCTGTTTAGATGTCTCATTTTCTCAAGCAGATTTTCTCTGATATTTTTCATTCAAGATTCTGTACTAGTTTGGAAAGCAAAATACAACATAGTCTAAGCCATAGCAACAACAATGCTAAATGACAGGTGGCAATAGGATCAAGGTTGTACAATTTGAGAAATTGTTCCACTCAATCAAATGGTGCATTTGGAAATAACAGATAGGAAGACAGGTACTTGCTTATCACCATTCATAATGGAAGTACAACTGCAGCTCCAGTTCTGTTTGAGATGGTACAGCACACAGTGTGATATAGAAAAATAATAGTCAGAGATGCCGCTTAAAGCCACAAGAGAAATCACAGGTTGGTTTAACAAAGAAAGACACAAAAAGCCCTTGATGTTCATGAGATTCAGTAAGTGCTGATAAAACACTTCTTCTGATGCTGAACCCTTTATAACTTAGGGTGTTTTTTATTCTCGCTCTAGTATATGCACACACTCTTGTGTGGAACAGAGCTAGTGGAAACATCCACTGGGGATAAAGATGAGAACCATAAACAACAGAATGTGTCACTTCCCCTCTACAGTACAGGGCAACTAAATCCCTCATAACAGCTTCTGAGATGAGGAAATATGTAAAATATGTATAAAATATTTGGTTGTATTTTATTAGCTTTATTTGTCACACTGGTCGAACTTGCAACAAGACAATTCCTGTGCTCAGACATCTCCAAGTTCACCCTGTTCTTTCAGGAAAATAAGTGTTTGTCTCAGACTGGAGTTTTCTTTCAGACAAAACCTGAAAACAACCCAAATTTCTTAATTTTAAATTGCAATGTTAAGAAGAAATCCAAACTTGTACTTTATTGATGGTTATACTAAATGACTTTGTTAATTTGCTTACACATACAACATGTTCACTGCAGTTTAACACATCAGGGCTATCTAATGTACAGAGAAGCTGTTGTCCTTTATAAATGTAGATTTAATAGTACAACTCAAATCTATTGATCTCACTTAATCAGCAGAAAATACACTTGACTGAAGACATCTCTGTCCGTTCTGATGTGAGGCTATAAACCAATGTATGTATATACAGTCCTTTATAATTCCAGTCAGTAGCACACATACTGTATATAAATGTGTCTTGACTTTATTTGCTGTTCTTTCAAGTTCTGCCTCAGTGAGAATCTTCAATAACAGCAGTAAAGCACTTAAAGCCTTCTGCTCCCCTCTGCACCTTTCAGTAATAAATAAATAAATAAGACCCCAATCCTGAAAATAAGGCTAAACTCTTGTTCTTGCAAGGAGACCCTCTGATTTCAGTAGTGTTTCGGATAGATCAAATTAAAAGGTATAAATCACCAATTGCAATTAGTCCATTTTATCTGCATAACTCTCTTTTTTTGTACCAAGTGTGCTAAATTTCAGGACATGGAAAACCAGGACATTTGGCATAAAATTTTCATTTGAGATTTTTGTTAAACAGTTGAACATGTATTTTATATCTTCAGAAAAAAGGGAAAGCATTTGGAAAAAAAAAAAAGGAAGCAACTTGGCTAAAACTAATTAAAAAAATCTTTCTGCTGAAAGCTTTTTTAGGTGAACTAAATTATGCTGGACATATATAAATAAAAAAGAACAGAGCAAAGAAGAACATGAACATATATTACCAGTGTAATTCATCAAAAACAGTTGACACTTCAATCTAATCCAGAAAATGAAAACACAGAACTTTATAGAGTTATAGGAAGTAAGCAATTTAAACGTACCATGGCACAAGGTCATCTAACAATGAAGCTAGGAAGATATTCTCTTTTTATTCGCTCTCCTTCACTCCTTTAATCCTTCTGAATCTATCAAATAGAGATTAATATAAATCTTTTTAACAGCCAGAGGTGATCTTCAAATCAGATAATTAATAGTAGTGGTCTGAGTGTTCTGTAACAGGTCTACCTTCCATTTTAATATAAATTGAAAGGGCACTTTATGTAACTAAGCTATCACTCTGGGAAAGGTTTCTTTTTACATAAAAAAGTAATATATGTCTTAACTAATTAGTTCATTATTTTAAAATGTATTTTTTTTAAAACTCACTGAGATAATTCATCTTCCTTAAAAGGGTGCTGAGGTGGAAAACAACAACTCTTGGAATACGCTCACCGCTGCTCGTTCAAAACACTCACGTGCCGAATCATTCCCCAAGCAGTCAGAGCCAAATGTATGAGGCAGAGGATATATACTCAATTTGCTTTGAAAGTAAACCTCCTAGGCCATTTCATAAGCAAAAACCATATTCAGGTCATACAGACACTGTGGTTAAGTTTATGATTCCAATTAGGCCTGGAGAGCTTTCAATACTCTAGAAAAAATTACTTCACTAATCTATATGTAAATACTTCAGTAAAACCACTGAACAGTGATCAAGTTCAGTATTAATATCACAAATCAAAGATGGCAACTGAAAATGTACTGTCTAGAAGAATGATCAAAGTTCATGCAGAAGAACAATCTGTTATTTCAACAGCGTATAAGCACCACGGAAACAACCATGGTGGTGTATTAATTAAATCTCAGTGTTATATATAAGAAAAACACTAAATATTGAAATACAGCTAGTGGTCTGGTGGCAGCAGGGTGGTAGACAATCACCTGGAAATGGCAGCCTGAAGAAAATCATGGTAGGACTAGCAGACACTATGTTATACAGCTCAAAGTGGCAATTAAAGATACTATCTTTGCTTGCACTGTTAAACAAGAAAAAAGCAACAACAACCCAAATAACCCCTCTATTTCTAATTATTTGGATGTATTACTGAAAGTATGTTTGTTTAAGTAGATGCAGCAGTACATTTACTTGCTCCCGTGGAGAGCTGGAAGAATCAGCCAAATATCCTGTTGAAGTCCTATCAAGAGGCAAAAATAGTTGTGTTGAAGGAATCATAGAATCACTAAAGTTGGAAAAGACCTCTAAGAGAATCAAGTCCAACCATCAACCCATCACCACCATGCCTGCTAAGCCATGTCCTGAAGTGCCATGTCTACACACTTCTTAAACACCTCCAGGGATGGGGACTCCACCACCTCCCCGGGCAGCCTGTTCCAATGCCTGACCACTCTTTCAGTAAAGAAATTTTTCCTGACAGCAAATCTAAATCTCCCCAATGCAACTTGAGGCCATAGATACCTAAATACAGGTAACTACCTGTGCACTAGACACACACGGTCTCACTTAAGTCAATAAAGGTTAATTTGGTGCCCACACATAGCCGCTTAATTTATAATTTTAGATGGATGCCCTAAGGTCTCAAAGACACCAGCCAAAGGATAGTAGATGTAATACAGGACTTACAGGAGATCTTCACTTGCAACTGATATTAGGAATGGCAACTGGTATTAGAGCAGTGCCCTACAGCGTGTCAAGTGACACTCACTGTATGCCTGTGTGTAAGCAAATCAATCAATCAATCCAGTCAGTGATGGCTGATATATTTAAGTCATCCTGTGGCAGGCACCTAAGCTTGACATCTTCCCTTCTACCTGCCTCAACTGCAAAATAATTATGATACATTTTTTATGTTGTCTTCTGTGCAGCTAACGTGGGAATATTACTCCCTCTTCCACTTTCTGATTTCCAGGTGGTGAACATTGTTTAAAGCCTCCTCAGCTTAAAATGAAGTTAATTCTGGTAACAGGTCCATAGTAAAGTCACATTTCCCTGCTACTTATAAACCTTGTCACTGTACAACCTATTACCTAAATTCTACTGCAGAAACAGCATAAACACAAGAAGAAATGGCTCATCCATCCACAATTCATGACTGTTGGACCTTGTTGGACCACACATATCATAGAGAGCAGGAAGCACCTAAGTTCAGTAAGTGTACTGCCTGATGAGGCAATTTTCACTTAGGGACCTAGATGGGAAAGGAGGCTGCTCCACTGTTGAGTGCAAGCCAATTCTGAAGTGGTTTTGAATTGCAAGTCAGTGATACTCTCCTCAAGAGCTGAGCTGCCACATCTCTCACTGCGGTGTAAGTGTGGAGGTAGGCACACAGGGAAGAGCTCTGGGCAGCTCTGCAATATGGATGGTCACAAGAGACATCAACGTGCAGTAGGCACCAAACAGAGGCCAGGACATATTTCTGCAGTAAAGATGAACAACCAAAAACTGTCACACAAAAGTGAGCATTGGAAAAAACTATTTCCTGTCACTTTTCTTCGCTTAAATTAACGATTAAGATATTTCTCTAACTGCTGTTGTTTCTAGACATTAGATATCTGGTAATTTTTGGTATGACCCATGAGAGAACTGAGCAGGAGGAAGAGAAGGTCATTATAGCTTTCTGATCCATTTCAAAAAAGGGTTAATCTGTATGCTGTGAATGACATGGGATTTGGCATGAAGTTAGGCTGAGAAGGACGTAGGAAAATGGATACTACAAATAGCAAAGCCAGAGGGAAAAAAATAACATAAGAGCCAATAAATATATGCATAGAAAGGTGTGAAGGTCCCCGAATGTGTAGAAAGAAAATCTAAACTTGATGTCAAAGTCTAGTGCAGTCAAGTGTCAGGTATCATGGTAATTAAGCAAACCCTAAGAGACCCTAAGAGACTAGAAATCAGCAGGAGCAATCAACAGGGCTCTGAACAACCTGGTCTAGTTGAAGATGTCCCTGCTCACTGCAGGGGGTTGGGCTGGATGAGCTCTAAAGGCCCCTTCCAACCCAAAGCATTCTATGATTCTATGATTCTGTGAAGTTGCCTTGCTTAAATACTAACAGTATAGATGAACCTGTTTGGAGGAGGACCAGTGAGCTGCAGTCTCTCCTCTGTTTCCCATGTGGCAAAGGAAAAGTAACAAAACACAGCTCAGAAGATAAAACAATTTTCACCCACATATACCAGGAAACAGGAAGACCCATGTCATCATCCTGTGATGTGGGAGGAGAGGTCTCTGTCCTCCTGTAAATTGTATCTATATCTGATAAGCAGAGACAGGAGAGATGCCAGCTAGAGAGCACACAAAAAATATTTATCACAAAGTACCAATTCTATTTGCAATTATGTTGTAACCGCTTTCAGCTGACTTCAATCTTTTCCAACTGGAATTCACCCAAACAATATATTACAGTACAAAGTATTTTGTAGATGTCATCTAGAGCTGGAAACTGTGGCACCTACCCATGGCCAGTACACAAGGCTCTCTCTCACGTGTGTTACAGGGACAACTATTTGTCTTCATGAAAACCATTTTACCTCAGTATGTTACAACAGGCTATGAAACTGCAAGTTTTTAATACTTTACATAATTGCCCAGATTTCCCAGTGGTTCCAGATCTTCATTTCAAACTCACTATTTTATAATAACACAAGGGGAATTTAACTTGTCAAGTGGCTGGTAAAGCTGAAAATGAAATATCATAAGAAAAAATGTCTAGGGTAGACCTTTCTGACCCAAACTTCTCTTTTGCCAGCAGAACAATTTGTCTCACCAGTCACTGTATGGGTTCCATCAATTGTACAGCTGATGTTTTTTTCTGGGCTGGCATCAAACAACCTCAGCGCATCGATTAGGACGTTCTTAAACCTCTGTCCTTTGACGCTAAATCCAAAAGTTCCCTTTTCATGTGCACTCAACAAATAGACATTGATAACCTCAGAACATAACAACATGATGGATTTTTTCTTGAAGGACCTAGAATAATTAAATGTGACCAACTTGTTTCTGAAAGGTTTCCTTCAGCTCTGCCTCAAGGATGTGACATATTTGCTGTTCTTTTCTCAGTTTTCGATTTCTTTTGCTTTGTCAGGGAAAGCAATGCTGTTACATATCACACAAAACAGTGATGCAGCGAGGAGTGATGAGTGACAGAATCCAGCAGAGGAAAAGAGTTCACATAAAAATGTTTCATATCTTAATCCACACAGCATTTTTCCAGTAATGTAAAAACTTTAAGACCTGGCAGATACCCTTAACCAGGATTTGCTTTCCTAAAAGACTAGAAATAAAATTTCTTTCCTCAGAAAGGCAGGAGCAGTGAACAAAAAACCTCATCATCAATAGGAATGCAAATACAGAGTAAATTTATCCAATTACCTTACTGAAGAAAAATTGTGAAAGTCAAAGTCTGGAAGTGAAAGACCCACAATACATAGTGTTGTCTATTACCCATTTTTTACATTCATTTAATTTCATGTTATGTGTCTGTAAAATTATATGGCTTCTGCCATCACTGTATCCAGCAACTTCCAAAACAATTTTTTTTTTTATTTCCCAACTTGTAGAAATAGCTTATCTGTTTTGTGCACTTACACATACGAAGGATTATAACAGAAAAATTATGTCAAGGACTTCTTTTTAAACGTTCTGCCCTAAATCTCCATGGTTAGTCTTAGCCTAGGTGTGAATCCCATTGATCACACATAGATACTTTACCTCCTCATGTATGTTCAAGTCTTGTTGCAGCAGACACAAGTTGTCATGGAAAGCATTGTTCCAAGGAAAGAAATAATTCCTTAGGTATCTACCTAAGGCTTGCAGGGAGAGGACCAGCCCAGGGCACGGCTGTGGGAAAGGCACGACTGGGCAGTGGCATTGGGCACAGCTGAAGACCATAGCTGAAGGGCTGAGGAGGGATGGCAGAAGCTCGCAGAGCAAGGTGAGGTTGGCTGAGAGCAGCTGGTGAGGGAAAAGTGGCAAGTACAGGACGCTTGCAGCTAGCCTTGGCAGCACCAGGCAAGCACGGCCAGCAAGTGCCCGGCAGCATGAGGCACAGGTAGCAGAGAGGAAGTTAGCTGACAGAAACAACACGTGCCACCATATTGGCTCATTCTGAATCAGTGCTACCCAGTAATCCCCAATAATTTCAAACTGTGAATGCAAATTAATTGCAGGAGGGGGAACATTTTATCCCCTCTCATCCTCAGGGAAAAAGACTACAAATTGTTATTGTTGTTCTTCGGGAATTGATTACGTCTACCCTGTTTTTCTTATCTCCTTCAAATGGGAATATTATTTCTTATGTCATTTGATTCATGTTTGTGCTTGTCAAGTCTAGGCAGATGCCAAAGCTAGTAAGAAGTCTGAACAGCAAGTAGAATATATGCAAGATCAGTTTCTAAAAGATAGACCCACTTCCTTCATAATAATTGCTCTATTCATGATCTCATTTTGATACACTATAATAGCCGAATAAACAAAATTAACTAGATTAAAATCTGATCGTGCTGACACCACTAGATCATAAGTACATTGTTTTGCAAATGAAGGATTATTTTAAAGAAAAATATGATGACTTACCAGATACAAAACCCTAATGTCCATACTAACCAAATGCTATCTGTAAATACAAAGTAAATATTTTTACAAAACAGCAAAGAGATCCATTTAATTATTGGCATATAATAACCTCTGTAAATCCTGAGTAAATTAAGATCATAAAATCAATTAAATTACATTACTATTAATCTCTGAATTCCCATAGTTATTTCTGATATTCCAAATTGTGGCACCCACACTTGGTTCTTATTGTTGAACGGCGGCATTTGAAGCCAGGTCTTTTTACTTTTTACTTTTCTACTATAGCACTCATACATGTGCAACAAGCTCTCCTTGACCAGGAGGCCAATGAAGTATCCCCTGCCCTAGTAGAAGACACCAGAATTCAGAGACACCATCATGACTCCAGCTCAAGAACTGGGCCCATGCGAACTTCATGCGGTTCAACATGGCCAGGTGCAAGGCCCTGCACATGGGTCGGGGCAACCCCTGCCAGCAATACAGGCTGGGGGATGAGGGGATTGAGGGCAGCCCTGCCAAGAAGGACTTGAGGGGAATGGAGGATGAAAAGCTGGACATGAGCTGACAATGGGCGCTTGCAGCTCAGAAAGCCAACCGTATCCTGGGCTGCATCAAAAACAGTGTGGCCAGCAGGTCAAGGGAGGTGATTCTGCCCCTCTACTCCGCTCTGGTGAGACCCCACCTGGAGACCTGCGTCCAGCTCTGGAGCCCTCAGCACAGGAAAGACATGGACCTGTTGGAGCGGGTCCAGAGGAGGGACACAAAAATGATCAGAGGGATGGAACACCTCTCCTATGAAGAAAGGCTGAGAGAGTTGGGTCTGTTCAGCCTAGAGAAGAGAAGGCTTCAGGGAGACCTTACCGCAGCCTTTCAGTACTTAAAGGGGGCTTCCAAGAATGACGGGGACAAACTTTTTAGCAAGGCTTATTGTGATAGGACGAGGGGTAACGGTTTTAAACTAAGGGAGGGTAGATTTAGACTAGATATAAGGAAGAAATTTGTTACAATGAGAGTGGTGAAGCACTGTAACAGGTTGCCCAGAGAGATGGTAGATGCTTCATCACTGGAAACATTCAGGGTCAGGTTGGATGGGGCTCTGAGCAACCTAATCTTGTGGAATACAACCTTGCTCATTGCAGGGAGGTTGGGCTAGATGACCTTTACAGGTCCCTTCCAACCCAAACTATTCTCTGATTCTATGGTTCTATGATTCTATGATTCTATGATTCTATGATTCTATGATTCTGTGATTGCGTCATATAGTTATCCTTATGGAAAGCACTGAGTTCACCTTCAAGAGCTGGTCTCAAAATTATAAAGAACATACGTGGGTTTTTTTAGTGTTATCAAGGCACATAGAAAAAATAATTTAGTTAGAGTGCAATGTTCACAGACCTCTGAGTGGGGAACGGAGCAGAAACAGTGCTGTTGAAAGAACAGTCTGTTTTCTTCTGTGCTGTGTTGATGCTCACCTGTTGATTCGTGCTGTGACACACCACACATCCCGTTTTTACTGATCACCCAGACCGATAAAATTTCTTTCTTTGTGTGGAAGCCAGGGCACGGAAGCAGTGAGCCCTCCACAGAAGCTCTGTTTGCCACTCATTGCCCTCAATTGTGTGGTTATGTTCAGCCTATTTTTTTCTGTCAGTTTTCTGATGTGACCTGCTTCCACCCCTTCAAAGCAGGAACTTTCCTCTCTCAAAGCAAGAGCTTTTACAGTGCATACACTTGCATTGTTCCAATTCCTCCTCTCCCTCTCCTCCACCTGCCAGGAGTTTGTTTGTTTCCCGTTCTGTCCCTAATATCCACCACTGAGTTTGTGCGTTGCCCTTTGGTTCCTTCCTCCCTTCTGTCAGTATCAGTGTCTATGTCTCCACTGCACCATGCCTCTGAGAGTCCTGTGCTGCAATACTTTAGCAACTCCATGCTCCTTCATTATTAATATTTATACCGTCTTGGAAAGAAAAATCTGAAGGCATCAAGATACTAAACTTTGGGGAGAATGAACAAAAGTAAGAGCTAGATATGTTGGAAGGCATGAACTCATTAACCACTTCTCTCCTTTACAGACAGTTGCAGAATACTTATTTTAAAGAAATGCATCATCCTTTTCCTTTCAGTATTCAGAGTTCCTCTCAAATTAAGGATGCTGTTCCCAGTTATCTGCAACCTCTTCAAATTCATAAGATGAATCTGGTGATGAATCTGCTGTACCTGCTACTCAACAGTGGTAAGGCCACATCTGGAGTGTTGAGTACTGTTCTGGGATCCCCAGAGCAAGATATGGATTTGCTGGAGTGAGTCCAGCGAAGTGCCAAGATATGATTAAGGGACTGGAGCATCCTTCATATGAGGAGATGCTGGGAGAAGTGAGACTGTTCAGCCCAGTTGAGAGAAGGATCAGAGGGCTCTTGTCAATGTATATAAATACTTGACAGGAGGGAATGAAGAAGAAAGATATAGATTCTTCTCAGTAGTGACCAGGACAAGAGGCAATGGACACAGGTTGAAACACATGAAATTTCATCTGAACACAGAACAACACTTTTTCTACTGTGAAGGTGATCAAGGACTGGCACAGGTGGCACAGAGAGGTTGTGAGGTCTCCATCTGTGGAGTTATTTACACTGTGACTGGACATGGACTTGGGCAACCTGCTGTAGTTGCTCCTGCCCTGAGCTGGTGGTTGGACTGGATCATCTCATGAGGTCCCTTCCTACCCTAATGACTCTGTGACTCTGTGAATCAGTCAAGATCCTTGTATTACAGACTGACATACAGGAAAACTGACATTGACTTAAATGAAAAGTTTTACAAACATAGGCAAAAGTTTATCTGAAATTCTACATTGTGTAATTTTTTTTATGTACAGGAAACTGTAACTGACGTAAACAGGAATGTAACTTTCGTGGGTAACGGTCTATGACAGATAAAACCAACTAAACTTATGGTGAGAACCCTTTTCCTCTGTAGGTGTCAATTTTTTGCCAGATATCCTAAACGCCTTTTTAAAAATTGACTATTATCAAATAGAAGCAGTTTATCTCTTTTGTAAGGTTAGTCAAATAATCCATTCAGAATTAACATGCAGCTTCTATCCCCAAGAATATTTTATAGCAAATTATTTTAAAATAAGATTCAAATCTTTATAATTAAGAAGGGCAAATATATTAATAAGGATAAAGGGATACATTTCTAATCTCCAAGTTATGCAAATTACTCTGTGATTTTTGTCATTTACTTCAGAACCAGCAGAACAATGGAGTTTTTTCACATGCATGACAATCCTTCTCCTTTATGTGCTTGACACATTGCAACTGAATATTTATTCTTACACGGCAAACTTTAATGGCATCGAGACTATAAGTGCACGTCTTTTATTTAAATACATTCACACTTTTAAAACCACAGTGTTTATAAATACTTTTCTTTACAAATAACCTTTGCACAGCTCTCAGATCTCAGCCTATTATTGTTTGAAGTATTTGCTAGGTACATAATTACAGGTGATTAAAGGGACAACTTTGCTTAGACAAAATTTCATGCTTCCTTTTTGCCTTTGCTTTTTTTTTGGCCCCATGCCAAATACTGGACTAGCCAAATATCAAATAGGTTTGAACTCTGTTGTTTACAGACAAGTCAAATATGTTTTATGCCTAGAAGAGCGCTATACAAGTTCAAATGCTTTGTTGTTGCCTCTCTCCCTTTTCACTCAGCTAATGTAACAAGGAAGAACCACTTAATAATACCAGGATCGGGCTAATCGTCACCACTGCACAGTGTGTATACAGCACACTTGAGACACTCCCTATGCTCAGTTGAGGGATTAGACAGAGTCTGCCTAGATAACACAGTGCAGCAGCACAGGGAGATTCCTGAGCTAGCTCAGAACAAGGCGAGGGCAAGTAACATGCTAATAACACAGCTGCACTGCTTTAAATAAGCAGCTCCTTTATAGTAGACAGGGGAGCTCCACACACTCCCTGTCGTTCCACTCCCAAGTACGTTCCAGCACGTCTCACACCACCTACCTGATGTTTCTCATGCAGAGGCACATCCTGGAAAATGTTTCACAGGTTAAGAGGTAGAGAAGAGAAGCTTGGCCACGGAGCTGCAGCTGGCAGACCAAAGATTTCTGCAGGGCTGCGGCCAGCGGAATGGAGCAGCTGTGAGGAGGGCTAAGTTGTGCAAGCAGATGATACAGAAGAAATGCATGGGTGCTAGGAATCCTTTTAGCCGTTCTGGAGAACCCTTAGATAGGTAACTGTCACAGTGGTGAACCATGGACTGCTTCTCCACATTTCCTTTTCGTGCTATCTCCCCACCATCAACCACTGTCTTCTCAGCACCACGCTATTCCTCATCCTTGTCGTTTAGGGTGCCTTCAATATGCTGCTTTTAGTCTCCCCAATAACATGTCCTCCTCAGATGTACTCTGTATGTCTGGAAAAAAAAAGGAGCACGTTTCCTGTGCTGGTACTTGCAATACTTACCAACCCCCCTAAATCAATAAGTTCACACCCTTTTCTGCATTTTATGTCCAAATTTCATTTGGCTTTAATAACTCTCCGTTTTACATACCTGAAAGCACACCTATGTACTGGAGAAGCTGACTAATTTGCTCTATTGAAGGCAAACATGATGGCTCTTCAAATGTAACTGATCTTGTGTAAAGACAGACAGAATCATTTGAAAGCTTGATCCCAGGAGGATGCTCAAATTTGTAGACTGAATTCTGTCAGCAATATCACTTTCCTGTAGTCAGAGTCAGAAACTTTCATTACAGTCACGGCTAACAGGCAGTATTTCTTTGCACTGAAGGAGTACACGGTTCTGCTCATCGAGGTATAGGGTGCAACGGATGCTGGAAAGACAGAAAAAATCCCAAGTAAAGGAATATTTTCCATTCTTTGTCACAGAACTTCAGAGACACTAAAGCCAGATATATAATAAAAGGTCTCACACAAACAGCAACTTGCTCGTAGTCATTTATTGCCCTTTGGTTTAAATCTCAGATAGTAAATGAAGAAATTCTCAGTTATTTGTGCAGAAAAATGAAGGCAGGTTTGAAACAAAGGTACTCTTAACGATACTTTTGATAATGATGCTGCTGTTAGTGCCAGTTTCCCAAGTTTCAGGATAGACTAACAAACTCAGTAGGTTGCCAAGGCACGTACTTCTACGTACAGCACCCTAAAGCTGTACAGTTCAACTGATGACAAGGGCAGCTGCTGCTTTGTGAAACAGAGTTAATGCAGCATGTTACAGAAACCACATACAATCGTCTTAAAGAGATAAATTGTCCTTTGTCACGTACTCATTCACCTGAAAGCCCTTCAGAGCGGAACCTGTGACTGTTCTGCATATAGATATAGACGAGATCACAAGGCCCCAGCTCTACAAAAAGTTCACATAAATTACTGCAATGATGTGAACAGGCCCACTGAAAGATATGGGCATTTTTAACGTGCAAAAACTTCTAAGTAAATAAATACTTGATCTACAAATAATGTGACCATGTACACATATCAAACGATGAGAAGCATTTGACAAACAGATCTAAAAGCTCAGCTTTCCTTTTTTTCCATGGGTTTCTGAGCACAGACAAGTTATTTACTTAAAATAAATCACTCGTCAGTAATTTCCAGTAAAATAATGAAAACTATACTTTCAGGCATAACTACATACTTATATTGCTGTATTCATCAGACCTTGGTTAACTAGATTACAGAACTTACAAAAGCTACCAGGATTTCGACTTGGCTTCTTCTTAGCTCCCTTTTGCAGATCTGTTCAGGTCCGTGAAGTTAACAAATTTCAAAATGTAAGCAGAGCTGCTGAGTAACTCACTGTCACTTGAAAGCAGAAGCTTTTCTATGTGTCTGAGAGCAAAAAGATTCACAGTTGTTGAGAGTTTACAGCAGACACAGAAGCCACAACATGACTTGCAGAACCAGAAAGCTACATGTAATACCCTCTGCAAATTTACAAAACACTTAAATTCAAAAGTCAGTAAATTAAAAAATCAAGTATTTGTTACTTATATAAGAGAGAAAGGCAGAACTCATGGTGCATGAGAAAATATTCCGAATCATTTTTGTACCGAGATATTTTGAGATAGATGATTTCAGAAAAACACATTAAAAATTAAGTGAATTTGAAAATATACCATTCCATTTTTTAAAATTTTTAATCTATCTTTTTTTTCAGAAGAACTCTAACTTGGAGGAATTTTACAGCTGAGCAAGTCTCAGAGGAAAAAAGAAAGAAAGCAAAAAGAAATCTATCAACCATGCAGACGCATTGGTTCCGTGTAGTACATCACACACGTTACTGACTACAGAAGAAATCACCTCTACGCAACAGTGGCTTTTGCCTTGGGGAGAAGCATCCACCTCCACTACAACATTAAAACCTTCTGTAAAATTTTTGAGACTTATTTCCTTGCTGCCCTAAGTGCAGACAGCACATGTGCCGGAATCAAGACCCACGCCAGAGCAGGACACACCATATACACTAAGACCAGAAATATATGTTGGAAGAGAAAATATGTTGCCCTGGTGTAACAGCCCTCATCTGCCTATGCTTTTTTCAGTTGCATTAATATAAAGGACTAGAGCAGCTGTTGCCTCCATTATTAACCCATCCACTCTCTTTTTTTCAGAATGTGTCAATAAAAAAGTTAACCTAGTACTAATCAAGTAGTGGGTTAGCACTATGTTCAAAGTATACTGAGCTCTCCCCCTTCCTTTCACAGAGGCTAACAAGAGAACACTGACCGGTAACTGCTTGTGTCTAATTTTGACTGCATAAAGCCAAGAAGCAAAGGTGAAGATATTTACGTCCCTCAAGATATCGGTGTTTGTGGACATACTTTGCTCATCTTCTCCAAATCCTCATCGATCTCTTGTCATCTTCTCAAAAAGTCAATAGGTTGTTGCTACCCAGAACAAACAGCAATATTGGACCTAAATACAATTAATCTTGTGAGTGTCTTAAAATGCCTTGGAAATAATGGCTAAGTTGATCACTAAAAAGGAAATGGGATGGTCAGAATTGTAATGGCATTGTTAATTAGTATCAATATTGGGCATTAATTCTTATTAATTAAATAATCATATTGCTCTTAAGTGCCTAATAATTTTGTCAATATTCAAATAAAAGACATGAACCAAGGGGCACATCCCAGCACATTTTTAACTGAAACACTTTCTTCCTGAAGTCTGTATTTGTGATATTATTGATTGTTCAACAAAATACATTAAACTCACTATTACACTCACTACATACTGTTTACTCACTGTGTAGTAACGAAGAGTAACAAGGAGGCATTACTTTATAGACAATAGCTACTTAATACCTGTGGTATTACTGAAAAAGTAGTATCATTACACCCTTTTTACTCAGAGGAAAAAGTTATGCATAGTCAGTCAGTGACAGAACTAGAGACCATGTATAATTCTGTGTTGCAGGTATGATGGGTTAGCTGTGGCTAACAGCCAAACTCCCACCCAGCTGCTCACCCACCTCTTTCCTCAGCAGGATGGGGGAGAAAATAGGATGAAACAGCTCACAGGTTGAGATGAGGACAGGGAGATCACTCACCAGTTACTGTCACAGGCAAAATAGACTCGACTCCATTTAATTTATTGACAATTAAAATAGAGTAGGATACCAAGAAACAAAGACAAAAACTAAAAACACCTGACCCCCCCAACCCCACCTTCTTCCCAAGCTCCACATCCCTCCTTTATTCCCATGTCCTCTACCTCCTTGCCCACCAGAGTGCAAGGGGATGGGGAACAGGCGTTGGGGTCAGTCCATAACAGCTCCTCTCTGCCGCTCCTTCCTCCTCACACCTTTCCCCTGCTCCATCGTGGTCTCATCCAGGGGCTGCAGGGGAAACCCTGCTCTGGCACCTGGAGCCCCTCCTCCCCTCCTTCTTCTCTCACTTTGGTGTCTGCAGGGCTGCTTCTCTCACATTCTGCCCTCACTGCTCACTGTCTGTGCAGTGTTTTGCTCTTTTTAAAATACATTTTCCCCAAGATGCCACCACCTTGGCTGAGGGGCTCAGCCAGGCCCTGCCGTGGGGTTGGCTGGAGCTGGCTGGAACCGTCTGTGTCTGGCACGGGGCAGCCCTGGCCTCTCCTCACTGAGGCCACCCCTGCAGTCCCTCGCTGCCAGCACCTGGGCACCCGCACCTGGTACAGAATGACATAGGCATATGTGCCAAGCACCTCTGCTCAGGTGAAAGGGAGTCTCCCGACTCCCACTCCCTGCTGTGATCCATGGTGTTGGACACCTATGAGAAAAAAAGAGACTGAAAATGCAAAGCCTGTCCCAGCTAAATTCAGAACTGCTCCTCAAAATACCCTTCTCAAAGGGTCATCCTCTTTTTCCTAAGCACCATAACTTTGGGAAAGAATAAAATTTCCTTTCTGATTTCAAAACTTCTAGCTAAACTGAGATAGAAACACAGCTTTGGTTCACAAATTGAGGAGCAGCAGCTGCTCTGTGCTGATCCCAGAGGTCCACATGTGGCAAGAGTCGATCTGAAACCACGTAAAGACCAGGCTGGTTCTGTCCTGTGGAGAGCAGTGCCACCTCTAATGCTCATGTGCTGGCGAGGAGGCCCCTGTCTCCACTGAGAGCTATGGTATAGACCTATACTTCTCCCCGTGTGTATGCCTTCTTCTAGTGTGATGCTTTGTCAGGGCTGGTGCTAGCCTGTCTGCTACCATGCTTATTGCAGGAGAAAATTAAGATCTGGAAAGTTTTTTCTAGTTGCTATAAAGTTCTGGTGGAGACAGACCCTAGTACCCCAATGGTAAGAGCTCCCTCTGATGGAGACGTCCTTACCAAAAAGCCCAACCTGTCACATTCTTCTACTTAATCTGAAACACTTTTATTCCTGGGACTACAAAAAAATAGTTTTTCAATCTGCGTGGCTCAGGTCCTTCCTCAGGTTCCTCCTCCTTCAAGTAATTCTCCACATTTAGAATTTCCTCTTGACCGTTCTGACCCACACCTGATGCTCACCAACTATTCTATTAGTGAATTGCTGTAATTAATTTTACAGAAGGAAAAACTGCAGAAAAGAGTTTGGAATTATGAGGTTTGCAACAACTGTCTATGCTTATTACCTATGGAACTATAAATGCCCAAAGAAGATAAAATGCTCATCATAATAATGAAAATAATGTGAGAGAACATGAATTTAAAATTCCAGTACTTATTAACTAAACAATGCAAGTGGGGGAATTGAAATTTACATGAAATAATTAGAGATAATAAGTATTCTTGAAACTCTCAAAATACATTTTACGAGTGAAAAGTTCATGCTTCCCCATATAATATTATAAAAAATTGATTTCAATATTAAAATCCTATCAGTGCAATGCATATGTCATTTTTTGTTGCTGTAATATAGCTTTTTACAATGATCAATTCCCAATTATTAGCCTGAAAAGCATCTCAATAGACAGAAATAGAGATTAATGCCTCATTGCTATACAGCCAACACCAAGTACTTTCATCATTTTTTCCTTTTTCTTTCAAAGAAGGAAATTAAACCTCTGCTTATAAGATTTAGTGGTCCTTCAAAAAACAAAGCCATTAGAATGAGTGCACATGATCAGAAAAAGTGTGTTCTGAGTGTCTGAGCAGTTAATAAGCTGTTGGACTTTGAGATATTAAAACAATAAATTTACAATATAAATTCATGAACAAGAAAAATTGTAAAGTGTGTAGGCAAGTGCTCTATAGGATTCCATTTATTTGCTTCATGACAGTGAGTGTCTGTATATTGTAGTTCAAATCAAAATCCATAATGGAGACAGAGAGAAGGAAGGTGGGAGAGCAGGACACTGGTTTAGAGGACAGTCTGTAAGAGGGACCAGATAAAGAGAGGAAAAAGAAAAAAATGGAATCAAGGTGTCAGGCTTCACCTTTGTCATTTTGCTTGTATGTCTCCCCTCATCCTATCGACTTGTATTTAGCTGTTGGGATAAGGATTAATCTTTGAACTATATCTAAAATCCACCAATTATTTTTATTACTTAGTCTTGCATGTAAAATGCATTATTTACAGAGCAGGACTAGTCAATCGTGTTGCGCTATAAAAATCAGCTACCTGGCATTGTGTTTTTCTAGTTCATTATTACTACACACAGTCACAGATTATCATGGTAACACACTTGGAAAGGCACTATAGAAAAATATTAAACAAACAAAAATCCTGAATAAAATGTCATCAAAAGCTTTAAAAAAAGAGACATGGGTAGATATGGGCAGTTTGTTGCATTAACACTTTGTCACTAATGAAACAATGTTTGTCAACCAAACCAGTGGGGTTCTAAAGTACAAGCTGTACAACAATTTTCAAAAATGTGTAGACTTCACAGTAAAAGAAATAAGTCTCTGGAGGAATTAAAGAATGATGATGAGCTGCATTTGCAAGTGTTACTCAGAAGATATCCCTAGATGAGATGAGTGCATGAGAGAAAACACAAAGGTGCTTGTTCGAAAACTTTTAAAGCAAATAATGAGTACAGGTGTCACAGAATCACAGAATAGTAGGGGTTGGAAGGGACCTCTGTGGGTCATCTAGTCCAACCCTCCTGCTGAAGCAGGGTCACCTACACCAGGCTGCACAGGACCTTGTACAGGTGGGTCTTGAATATCTCCAGAGAAGGAGACTCCACAACCTCCCTGGGCAGCCTGTTCCAGTGCTCCGTCACCCTCAGAGGGAAGAAGTTCTTCCTCATGTTCAGATGGAACTTCCTGTGCCTCAGT
>Ga0065711_1009255_pt1 | contig 22514 bp, 24 predicted proteins | sample Hoacrofraction12_FD_59098 | JGI IMG/M metagenome (GOLD analysis project Ga0065711, IMG submission 59098) | Hoatzin crop microbial communities from Cojedes, Venezuela - Epithelial fraction 12 v2 (version 2) | ecosystem: Host-associated > Birds > Digestive system > Esophagus > Crop | place... | reverse complement strand
CGGGGCCGGGGGGGGGCGTGGGGGGAAGTGGTGCGGGGTCTCGGCATCTGCCGCCGGTTTGCGTTGCAGGGACGGGGAGGTCGCCGCGTACCTGGAGCGGGACGCCGGGAGCCGCACGGTGAGGGCGAGGCCCCGCGGGGCTCCTTCACGCGCGTTCTCGGGAGGCGGCCCCACCCTCAGTAACGGCCCCCGCGGGCTCTTCCCTAGGGAGCGGCCGCCGCCGAGGAGGGGGCACGGCCCGGCGCTCCGGCCCCAGGTGGGTGCGCGGCCGCGGTGCGGTTGCGTTGCGGGGCCCGGTGGGCGCGGCCGCTGTCGGCGACAGAGCGCGAGGCAGGGGAGGGGGCGACACACGCGCCACAGCCGGGCCCCCGCTGCCAGCGATGGCTCCCGGAGCAGGGACTGGGCTTTGCTCCCCCCGGCGCTGAGAGCCCCCCGCTCTCCGCAGCCCCTGCGCCCCGCGGCCCGGCCACCGGCTCGGCCTGGTCCGATTACCTGCGCCTGCCCCTGCACCCCAAGAGCCTCTACGTCATCCGCCAGTACCTGCACGACGGGTACGGTCTGGCCCACAACGGGAGCGTAGTTTTACCTTCAAGTTAAAATTAAGAAGGGACAGAGTAAGCTCCCCCTGCCCTTTTTCCTCCCAGGGAGTGTGGCTGCCTGGAAGCCTTCGGACAAGGCGAAAGTCTCCTGCAGGATCCTGGCTGCGCGGAGGAGGTGGAAGATCGGCTGCGTTTCTATGCCGAGGAGTGCGACCAGCTGCAGGTTGGACAGCTTGGACAGCTTGGTCCAAACTCCCTTTCAAGAAGCTTTCTGTTCAGCAGAACCGCAGCTGCTGCCGTGGTTTCACACAGGGGTTTCAAGTCCTCTGCGACCTGCACAATGGATTCTCCGGCGTTGGGGCCAAGGTGACAGAGCTGCTCTACGATGAGTACGCGGGAAAAGGAATCCTGACCTGGGGCCTGACCCCAGTCACCAGCAACGTGGGAGTAAGCGAACAATGGGAAAACCCAGGAACAGGCGATGCTCTCGCGCCTGCTCTGGATCAGACCCTTTCTTGTTTGCAGCTTTCAGACTGTAAGAGCTGGATTTTTCCCCCCCAGGATTCTCCGAAGAATCTCTACCGCCTGATGAACACAGCCCTCGGCATCGTCCACCTCTCCCGGCACAGCTCGCTCTTCTGCCCGCTGTCGCTCAGCGGGACCCTGGGACTCAAGCCCCAGGCGCCCGTTACGTTTCCGTACATAACCTGTGACGTAGGTGTGGGGTAGGGTGCTCTGGGACCGCCGCTTTCAGCCTTCTCGGATTTACCACTCCCGCAGCGTTTGCTGCAGCTGTGTAGTTTTAGCCCTGCTTTTCATTATGCTGTTCTGCTGAGCAGAACAGACTTCTTTCCTGCTTTTTCACTGTTAGCAGAGACTTAATGGCCAACTTTTCACTCCCGTAGTTTTTTCATACTTTTAAAAATCTCAATGCATGTCCCTTTCTGCCGTTTTTCTGTGAGTGCCTTCAGTTTCGGCACTGAACAAAACGCTTTACCGCGTCAGTCTTCGTGTGTCGAGTACGAACTCCAGCCTTGCCTGAGCACGGAGAAGCTGCAGGCAAGAAAAGTGGCACCAGCTGATTTGCTGTCCACGGCCCCAGACAAACACAACCTGTATAAAAGCACAACTTACAACAGGCTGAAGTTCCATATACAAAAATCAGTTACGGAACAGATGAATTGAGCTTGTCCTGTAACTCTTCCCTTTCCTCCCTCCGTAGGCCTCGCTTAACTACCACAGCAGCGCGATTCTGGCAGCAGCGCTCGATACCCTCACTGCTCCGTACCGGCTCTGTTCCTCTCCGGGCTCCATGATGCACCTCGCCGAGACGCTGAACTTCTCAGGGAGAAAGGCAAGGGCAGAGAGAACGGCGGCCTCCGAGCCTTTCAGCAGGAGCCGCTGTTCTACTTCACATCCGTCCCCACACCCGGACATGGTGAGCGTGTTCCTGCGTCGTGAAATGTCACCCCTCTCGTAGGTGGTGGCTGCGTGGGCTTCTGTTCCCTTCCCTGCCCGCCATGGCTACTCGCTCGCCGATACTTTGTGCGCCTACCAGCAGGACGTGCCCTGGAAGCTTCTGTCTTCGTGCCCGGAGCAAAAGGCCAGCCGCTGTTTCGCGCAGTCGGTTGTGCTCCGAGGAGTTCGCAAGGAAGGGCGCCGCAGGTAATCGGCGTCTGAGCTGTGCTTTTCCCTTCAGGACTCCGGCATTCTCAGCAGCAACGACTTCTTACAAAGGTTGCTCACGATCCTACTGGGAGTCTCAGCTGAATGGAAAAGAAAGAAAAACTCTGGCAAAGCAGCCGAGTCACCGACACTTTCAGTTGGGTCCCCTGGAAACCACGACTTGGTTCTCTTTGCAGCAGCCCTCCGGGACAGCAGCCCGCGTCCCCGCTCCACGCCTGCGAGAGCAGCGAGCAGGTTCTGCAGCGTTACCTACACACGGTGTTCCCAGGGGCGTTCAGGTGGGCAATGGGCTTTTTGTTTTGTAGAGCAGGGAAACCGAGGGCAGGGCGAGTTTTGGATCACTCGATTCACCCTCTTCCTTGCAGCACATCCCACGTGCTCCAGCAGCCGTGTAACACCCGACCTCCGTACCCCCAGTTTTTTTCTCCTCTTCTGAGCAGAGAAGGCTTCCTCCTGGACAGACCTCCCGGTTCTTCCTCAGCAGGTAACGAGTGCCCCGTAAGCTTCCTTTGCAGCAGAAAGAGATCGTGGGGGGCAGCTGGGTCTAACACGGGTAAGTTATTAAAAAACCAAACACCCCCCACTTTTGAATGTTTGTAGGGCAAAAATCAGGAGTGTTACGCAGCTCATGCTATGCTGAGTTCAAGTAAAGCAACTGCTTGTAAAGCAGGAGAGAGTAGGGAAAGAAATTGGGATTGGCCTGTTTAAACACCGATGGTTTCCCCCGCAGCTGTTGAAAGCATCCCCGTCCTCACGGCCCTGCAGTCCTCGCCGGTTCTGCACACGCTCCTCTACGGCTTGTACAAGGACCTACGGCGGCTGAACCCGCGGCGATGGGCCAGCTTCTTCTCTGCCGGGGTGGAGCACGGTGACTTCCAGGAGGACTTGGAGGAGCTGAGGACTCTGTCCCAGTGCTACGAAACGGGGCTTGGAGCCGATGAATCTGAAGATGAAGCAGATTCAGACTAACTCATCTTTATTACTAGAGGGAGTGGGACCGAGAGTATCTGTAAGATCACTTTCAAAATAAAAGGAATGGGTCTAAAGAATGGGTTTAAAGATGGCCCAGCTGCTGCTTTCTTTTCCTTTCAGCCAAATCCTGTGACAAAGGCTGGCTTAAGTTGTCCAGCTGCTCGCAGTTGTGTTGTAGAGGAGGAAAGCTGCTTTTTTGGGGCTGTTTTTCTATGCTCTTTTTTTTTGTTTTGTTTTAAAACTCTGCAAAGTGAATTTGCTCTGCCTGTTAGAATAAGACCACACAATAAATACAGAACCCAGACTGTAACTTTCCTACATACAATCAGCACAAAGGGAAAAACTTACAAAAAATCACGTGTTTGTTCCACACGAAAACAGATGCCTTATGGTACAACATTTACAGGTTCGTTTGGAAGGCTGGTGGCCCAGTCTTTGCCACGGAGCCAGGTCAGCATCTGCAAGCATCACTTCTGTCATCTCATGGCTGAGGCTCCCCATGCAGGCTCTTGAGGATGCTGCCATGCCAACACCCTTCTTCACTCCGTTAGTTTGATACAGATGGAGAAGTGCGGCTTGTCAGAAGCGTAGCAGGAAAACAAACAACAAAAAAACCCAAGGTGCTATCTGAAGTAGCTGTGCAAACATTTTTCCTTTATCCACAGCACCTGTCTAGCAGCAAACAACTCCCCCTCTGATGCAGTCAGTAGCTTATCAAACCAGCAGAACCTTAGTCATCAGGTTCTTCCTCAGAAAGCAGCAGATCTTTGTCTGACAGCTGGTCGGTGTTACTGGTACTAGTGGCATCCTCCTCATCTTCAGAGCTGCCATCGCAGGATGTATGAAACAGCCTCATCAGTTCTCTGAACCTGTGGGATACCTGGAGAACAAGGGAAAGCCGAGATGAGAAGTGACCCAGAAGGTGGCACCAAGCGGAACATTTGTATTCCAAAGTTTAGGGTGGTTGGTGCTTTTAGTTTAAAAAACACAATCACATTTTATGCAAGATTGAATCATAAAGGGAAAGAGAAATGGAAGAGCACCGAGTTCTGTTTTCTTTGGAAGAAGAGTTGTATTCTACTGCCTTGTGGGTAAAAAACTGGCAGTTTGGGCAGGTTCCCAGGCAGCGCTGTGGGGCAGGCTGAGAGTCAAATCCCCACGGATTCCCTGTGCTGAAGCAGCAGGCTGACCACCCAAGCAGTGGTCCCTGAAACAGTCCTGGTACCAAACACAGGGCAGCGCTGCAACACGGACCGGGGCAGTCATGATTCTGGGCTCCACCAGAACAGATGGGGTTTGGGTTTTTTGGTTGTTTTTTTTTTGTTTGTTGTTTTTTTTTTTCCAGTTTGGATTATTTTTCTCTGATGCAGCATCAAATTAAAGTTGAGTTTGGGAGACAAATGTGGCCACAAACCTCCACCTTTCCTTCCGTTCCACCCCCTTTCCCCATTCCCTGCAGCAGATGCGCGCTTCTGCGCCCCAAGCCCTCACCTCACTGGCAGTCTTGTTGCCCAGCTTCTGCGAGATGGCCTGGAAGGTCTCCAGCTGGGCTCCCTTCTCCTGGCACGTGGTGAGGATGACTCTGTCAGCCTCCCTGCGAAGCCGTACAAGAGTTAGGAAAGCAGCTGTGCCCACCCTGAGCCCGAGCGGCCTGCTGCCAGGGAAGGGTAACAACCACAGAGCCGGCCGGTCCCTTTACTGCTGCCACCACCACCCACCAGACGCATCCCTAAGCAGAGCTGTGTTTAGTGTTTAGCCCGTTTCTAAGCTTTTTGAAGGAATAACAAAAAATTTCCTCTCCAGCCTGAAGTAGTACAACAATTACGCTGCCGCGAGCAGACAGAAATTCTCACAGGACCAAGGCGGCAGCTGTGACAGATCGTGGCTGGAGGAAACCAGGCAGGAGTGTTCGCAGGGAGGTGGCAGAACACATCAGAAAATGGGGATACAAAACGAAAATAAAGGCTACTCTGTAAGATGAAACCTGAAGCCGGGTGCTGAGTGCACGAAGGAGCGAAGCCGCAGTTCAGGCAGACGTACCTGGTCCAGAGGACAACCTTCTCCCCAGTCGAGCTGACTTTGCTGTTCTTGGCACACACAGTTGCTTCTGTGACACGCTGCTGCTGCTGCTGCTCCTCTTCCTTCTGCCCCAGGGAACCAGCAACCGCGCTGGGTTCTGGCTGCTCGGAATGCTGAGGCACCTGGAAGCAGTTGTTTGCATTTGACTTTAATCTGCTCTCAGGAACATTTCCAGTGCAGCCTCTGTCCTCTGTTTCCAGAACGCAATTATCAGGGGCCGGTGAGCTGCAGCTCTTACCCAGCGCTGGATTTCTACCTGGCGTTACCCAACCCTGCTTGGCCTCAGGTTTTCCTTCCAGAGGCAAAGGTGGTCCCTCAAATTCTTTCACACCTAATTTCGAAGCATGACCAAAGACAGTGAGCTTATCTGCTGAATCGGAATGAAGCCCTTCAGGCTGACATGAACTCTTCCCAGAGGAGGAACTAGGTCCCATTAGACCTTTTGCTACGGCAGAGCGAGAGGACAGCAGCAGATCTCTGCCCAGGCCAAGGGAAGTGTCTGCATTTCCTTGATGTTGCTGGTTTCGTCCCTCACTCTCGCTTCCCGCAGTGCAAGGGCAGTCTTTGGTTTCCTGAGGTAGTTTTAGAGCAGCTTTTTGGAGATGTGTCCATCTGGGGCCAGCGAGAGCAGAGTCACTGTCCTTCGCAGCACTCACAACAGCACTGACACCGGCTTCTCCAACCTGATGATCAGGCAGCGCAGCTTTTTCAGAAGATGCCTGTCTCCCAGAGACAATCTTTCCTTCCAGGTGAGATCCTGGTAAGAAACCCAAACACATTGAGACTAGCTGTTAGTAAGAAAAACTTCTGGGGGCTTTATTCATTTACTTTTTAAGAGGTTTTTTTTATTATTATTATTATTCTAGAGCATAATGCTGTAAATGAGAACACAGTTTGGGAGCAGCTTTGTAACTCTACCTGCAGTTTAACCACCCCGTACTTCAAAGGCAGCACTCTGCAGTCAACGCTCTTCACCACTGTGGGTTACCACAACCAGCTGCTGCGTGAAGAAGCGACCAACACGTGAAAAAGCTTAAGCGCATCGCCCAGAACAAAATTCTCAGTGGAACAGACATCGCTGCTCTTGCCGCCCTGTTTACAGCCCCCCTGCACCAGGCATGAGGCTGCACCACATTTAACCCGCGCACCGTCTCCAACAGCAGCACCAGCTGAGACGCGGTGACGGGAAGAAGGAAGCGATCTCCTTCAGGTTGTTTATCCTGCAATAATCACGTTGCCCCCTGCCTGTACCAGACTGGAAGAAAAACAAGCAACGGGAAGGAGATCATTTAAAGGCAGGTTAGAGAGATGGTCATTCTGAATTGCCGTGCTACACTGAAAACTGGAAAAAAACCCCAGTAGCATAGACTAGTTGTACTGGAAATCAGATCAGGATGCTAGCAAGAGCAGCTTAAATGGACCAATCATTCTGAAAAGGGGAGCATATTTCTCTAGCCAGGAAAGCATTTTTGGAAGGGAATGCCCTGGATATATGCATGTTTAAAGCATCCACACTGGACAAACACAAGGAAAAAAATGAAAAAGATTATTAGAAGTTCTCACTATCTCAATCAAGTTGCATTAGGAAGTCCTACGCCTATTCTCCTGTGTGTGAACAGGTTTGGAGACGAACGACAGACCTGTCCATGCACAAGACTTTCACATACCTGCAGCCAGAGAGTCCACTTTCCTTGATACAGCTTTTGCTCTGCTCTGGACATCCTCTCCCTCATCTCTGTTCTCCAGGCTTTCTTCTACAGGTTCCTTAGACAGTCCAGAATCCTTCCCTTCAGGCTGAGGACTTGATTCTTGTCGATCCAGGCTTGCAGTCAGCTCTTGAGAATCTTTATTTTTATAAAATTTGTTTTCACACACCTGCAAACCAACATATAGGCATACAATTACAGATGTGGCATACCGACCCAACCCTAACACCTCAGCCTTTGCTTCCAAAGTATTCCTTGACCCCAACACAGACTTCGGTCTGGCGATACGTTTGCACTTAAAAAGCTCCATCTTTTTTAGTGTTATGAACAGGCACAGTTCTTTTCACATAGCGGCCACACAAGCATCTTCCACTAAAAGAGCATGTTCTTAACTCGAAAGAACATCAACATTCACGCTGTTTTTTACTATTTACACTATTTAGCATCGCAAGCAGGGGCAGTAGAAGGTGAACAGGAGACAGACAGGGGAGGGCCAGGTAGTGCAGTCGGAGCTCCAAAGAGGAAGATCTCTGGTCACCCTTTCATTCGCTCTCTTCCTCAGCACGCCACTTCGCAGACACGCGGCCCGGGGCCGGACAGATCATCACAACAGCGGGACTCTTGGCAGGACTCAGCTTTCCACCCCCCACTTCAGTGGCTTGGCCTATCAACTAACCTTACTACTACAATGGCTGCAGGTCCTCCTTTTGCTTTTCTTTAGCTTGAGATCGCTGCTCCCTTCGTGGCAGGAGCATGAACATTCCTTCATCCCATCTACCCACTCGACCTCCTGGAAACAGACAGACACTGGCTGAAGACGTGCACGGAACACAGAGATGACAGTCGGGGGAAGGTGAACCCCCGAGGGAGCCCGCCAGGGCTCCTGGCACCCTGCGCACACCCCGCCACAACTACAGTGATTGTGGCGCTAGCCAGCAAAGCAAGAGGGAATCGGTTCAATCCCCTTTCTTCACATCTTTTTAGGCTGTTGTCGTGTCTCTCGGCGAGACACATTTATCCTCATGGGCATGCATTTGCTCAGAGTCCACATATGTGAACCAGCGAGATGCCCCACGCCCACCTTGTCATTGTTCTGGCCTCCAATCTCTTTCCGCTTCTTATTTTTCGAGGCCGCGTGCATCTTGGGTGGTTCATCCTCCTCTTCTACATCTGGCAAAGACACCTCTTCAAACCCATCAAACTACAAAAAAAGAAACACACAAAACCTGTTCTATCATGACAGCTACTCAGCAGCCCCAACTTCATTTTCCCCATGAATTTCTGAATATTGAGCTCAGTTCTAGGATACAACTTCAATTACGTTAGAAAAGCCATAAATGCTGTATAAAATTTGAAGTGTTCGCTTCAGTCCACCAACAGCTATCCCACCCTGCTGCTTCCCTCTCTGGAAATGCAGCCTCAATTCGAGTTCACGTTCAAACATGTCTCGTATCCCTGCTTTCATCGTTTCTGGTCCTGGGGAAAAGATCGCTCCACCTCATATTCCTTCTCTTCTGTCCAGTTGATCTCCTCAAAATCTCCCATGCGGCTGGCTGAGGGCCGTAAGTGATCAAAGAAAATGGAGAACTCATCCTGCAAGTGGTCGTGTCCTTTCAACAGCTGCCACATTTGGGTCTTCAGCTGAAACAGAGAAATCCAGAGAAAATGAGTGTTCCGTTCCATGTTGTCACATTCTTCTCAGCAGGATTTCTCAAAGCAAGTGGAACATCAAGGCTTCCAACACGGAAGCTCACGCTTGTGTTGGTGCTGCTTCACAAATACTCTGGGATCAGTCCACATCCAGCTACCCAATTACCACAGAAATACCCCTCCAGAATTCTGGGCAGACTCTGTCGGAGGCACTAGGCTAACATTTCACCTGCAAGGTGATAAAAGCAAGGTGGACATAGAGAGGAGCCACACAGGCCAGTTAACTGTGTAAAGGCTCCTGCTGAGGCTGCTTCAACCCTCTGCCAGCCCCCCCCGAGGGAGATCGCGCTTGACCAACTCCTGTGCTCTCACAGAGCAGCACGTGGGGACGGCGACGCAGGCCAGCTGACTGCATTCTCAGGGCTTCTGAGAGACGGGAGACACCGGGATGCCCCATTACCTCTGCAATCTCCTGGGGAAGGCAGTCGGCACAACTCTGCAGAACTTTGATGATCTTCTGGTGGTGGGCAGGATTTTCAGCAAAACAAATCTCCAGCTGCCTGAGGAACTTCCGGCTTTTTTCAAATGCTTGCTGCTCTTCAAACTGACCAAAAGAAAAAGATTCACCCCTCACGTTCAGGAACGTATTTCCACACATCTCTAGTTCACTTAGGCAAGCTACAGAATGCCTGCCTTGCTATTTGTTTTCCATTTGGACTGACACCCATTATGAAACTGGGAAGATGTGGAGGAAGAGAAACAAAACTTCGTACAATCAATACTCATGCGAGCTGCAAAGTTTTGCTTCAACCAAATGCACATAGATAGGAAAATCCAGAAAGAATGTAACAGGTGAAAAGCTCTGTCTGAAAGCGGGAGGCTGATTCGCGAGACGAGGGCACCGCTCCACGTGCCGCATCTGCGCGTTGTCTCTGCAGTCAGGTTCTGCAGTGTAACTGGGGAGGGCCGATTCTCCACAGCAATGCTTCCTATGAGCCTCAAAACGAACCCGAGACTTTCCAATTCTGATTAATGCAACAGCAAGGTAAGCAAATGATTTACCAGCTCTTCACCTGTCTTGCCCTAGGAGGAATTCCTTATTCTTTCACTCCCACAAGCACTCACATTGTCGGCTTAAAATCTGGTCTCCCTCTCCCATTCTACATACCAGTCCACACTCCAGAGCTTGTTCCGGTAAAAGAAAGGCAGCAAAATCTGTGAGCAGCTGTGGCCAGTCATGCAACAGTTTCTGTAAAGTGGAATAGAGATCCACAGCTGTTCGCTTGTCCGTGCTGATCTCAAACTCGTAGATAACACGAAGAAAGTCTTCGTACTTTCCAGGAACGTGCTGCAAGGCTTCACGCACCTGGAAAGAGCAACAGATCTTTACAGGAGGACATAACACCCGGGAAGGAAGCAAGTTAATTTAGTAATCTTTGATCTCTTGCTACTCAATTTACAGTGCTTCCAGTTTTGTTGAGCCAACCAAGTCTCTTCCTTAAAGATAAATCTGAACTGCTCACAGGAGAGAAGGGAACCCAATCCAAGACTATGAAATTCTGCAGTTAGGAGAGGCCTGGTGTCATGGAGCAACTGCAGCCAGCAGCCAAGCCCCCCAGCTGCTCCCTCCCTGCCGCCCCCAGGCAGGGCAGGGGAGGGAAGAGGAAGAGCGAAAGGAGAAAACTCACAGGTGGAGATAAAGACAGTTCAGTACGTCAAGGAGCACCCTATGAGGTGTGAGGAAAGGGAACTCCACCCCAACCAGATCCAGCACACCCAGTTAGAACTGGCAGCTGTGCGGCGCAGGCGCAGACTGTGCTCGAGGACCCAACGCGTCCCACGTTCCCACTGCTGGGTCAGGCGCTGGGCTGGCTTACCCTGGTTAGATAGGCTTGGGCAAACGCCAGATCCTTCTGCTCCCGCAGGGGATCTCTCTCCAGGATGTCCTCATCATACAGGAGCAGCAGCTTAGACGTATCTTTGCTAGCACGAGCCCGTCCCCTCTTATTTCTGGTTCTGTGGGAGCTCCTGCTCTTCCCAGGGGCTTTCATGTTTTCTCCTGTGAAGCAGCACAGAGCCAGTTGCGCAGGTGCGGTTCACGCGCTCCCCGGGCTGGCAGACAGCCGCTCTCCTAGAGCAACACCGACGAGCTAACTGTTCACGCTCTCCTCTACGAGTAGGAGCAACACACTTCTCATTAGTCAGGCTGGCAAACATCTTTTAAATTGGCTGTTCGTTTTTATCGCATCTGACGGGAAAAATCTTTGGGTAAGCAACAAACCCATCCCAGCTGCCACTCCGCCAGCAACCTGCTAAGAACGAACAGGTACCTCGACTGCCTACCAGGGGCAGAAAAATCGCAGCGGGGGAACAGAGGTAGGACATGAGCATCCGAGCTGGCTCTGACACTTGCCAATTATTCTTTTAGCTTTTTATTTACATGAGCTTTCACAGTAAATTAAAATTACTTACATGAATTACACAGTAAATGCTGTTACTGTGTTAACATCACAGATAAATAACTGGTGTCACATAATAAGGAATGAAATCGTGCTACGGCGAGATTTCTGTGTCTTTAGATTAGGAAGCTGTTGGTCTAATGGGCTGAGGGTCCACCTCCTCACAGCTCACTGCTCAGATTCAACTACCACTTGCTAGATTCTGTTAAGGTATTACTTTGTCTCATTTGTGTTTCCCCAACGTGACCTTATAACACAAAATTCAATTTAGCAGAGTTTTGACTATTTAATATTGTTCTTATATAGGTATTGGCTATTAGCTGACACAAACCACCAATCTTACGCCTGCAAATTTTTGAAGCATAAATGCCTTTCAGTGGACTAAAGACACTCAGATCACAGGCACACGGACTTCTACGGTAAGAACTGTTTTTACAGAATTGTGACGGTGTTGCAAAATCTGATTTCCACATAGAAAGCATCACTAAGCTCAAATATGCTAAGTGAAACTAAACCAAGATACAGTTTATCCATTGTTTTGCTTTCAATGCAGTGAGCAGCTTTATTTCCCCATGCCCTGTGCCTAAAGAAACCCACAGAACTTACCTGCTGGCATTTTGTGGGCTTCCACCTGCGGCGCCGTCTTTGGCAGTGTGAAGGCAGACTTCGGTTCCTCTGATGTATCTCCAGATACTTCATCATCTTTCTGTAAACTCTCTGTTCCTTCCCCTTCCTCCTCCTCCTCCTCCTCAGGCTCAGAGTTCTCTTCCTGGGAATTCTCCTCTTCAGAATCTCCTTCTTGGCTTAAGCGTCTCTCTGTTGCAAGCCAAGTAAGTTTTTCCATTGTCTCCTTAGAAAGCAACAACAAAAAAAGTCACATTGTTTTCTTTTACTCTTTGTTTTAATGTCATTCAGCAACTAGCGCTCTCCTTCATAATTCTAACAGCCAATTCCACAGACCAACACCTGCCCAACTAGAGGATTCTACTGAACGGAAGGAATTCAACAGCAACGAGAACTACCTAGTTTTGTACCATGCACAAAATTAAATTTCAGAATCTGTCGCTTATAAAAGCCTTAAGTTAGACAGGATTCCTTAATGATCCTCGTAGTTCTTAAAGGGTTGCTGGAAAATAATTTTTACTTAAAGGACTTATTAAAGAACAGTGCCAGTTGGGGAATTCCTTACAACTCAGCAGAATTTAAATCTGCGTATTTGCAGCCTGGACTTACAACCTTCCCAGAGAGATGCGGTGTCCGATTTCCCTGTAGAACAGCACAACACCATGCTATGCTGCAGCTAACAGTCCAGCTTTCCCACTGGATTCAAAGTGTGATTTGCCCTGACTCCCCCAGGGTGTTTCAGGACACCAATATTTGTCATTAGCAGGTTTGTTAAAGCATCGTTTGCTTTTACCTGAAGTTCTGGCACTGAAAGAATAGATTCTTCTGAGGCTGACGACATTTCTTCGTCCTCATCTTGTGTAAAATCATCAAAGTCATCTTCTTCCTCTTCTTCTTGTCCTTCTCTCTCTCCTCCAGCTTCAGGGCCAGCCGGTGTCCCAACAGACTGGCCATCTATACTGGACGAATCCTCTGGTCTTCCAAGTGGACTACTGAATTCCACCTCAACATCTGCTGGATATGAAAGATTCTTTGGAGACTCGCTGCTTACTTGTGGTCCAGCAACACCACCTGCATCCATCTGCTGTTCAGCATGAGGAGATGACTGCAAAGCCCGTCGTTCTTCTTCTCCCTTCTCGTCACACAAAGTACGCTCCTTTTTAACTTCTTTCGGGTCATTCGAGCATGAACACGCAGCCTCCATGTTCAGCTCCTGGCCGAGATCCAGCATGAATTCCTCCTTCACTTCAGCAGACAAAAGATCCCTCTTCTGTACTGCATTTACCTCCTTGGTAGCATCATTTGCATCTTCAGGCTCAATTTTCACCGATTCATCCGGATCTTCTAAAGGAGGCAGAAGGTCCACAGCCAGTGGCTCTGAAGTGTTCTCATCTCCTTCTACCACTGTCCAGCTACAGCAGTCACTCTTACTTACCTTTTCCTGACTGCCATTATTTGAAGTGGCAGGATTTGTACTACACTCCTTCTTGGGGGAGACAGCGGCGCAGGAAACGTACAGCTCTGGGGGTTCAACCTTGGGCTCCACCGTGGGATAGGTGTTTTTGTTATTTCCAGCAGGGCAGGAAGGAACCAGATTCAGCTGTTCTTCATTTTCACCAACAGATGATGCAGAAAGACTAACCGGGTTAGGAGAGACTATCAACGAAGGGATTGAAGAAGTCACTAGAGGCTGATTTAACGGACACGGGAAGGTGGAAGGATTTACCAATAAGGTTGTAACCGGAATAGCCTGCGTGCCTCTGCCAACTGTTGTATTTATGGGCTGAATCATATTGCAACCATTGCCTATATTAACCACTTTCACTGTGGTGGCAGGTACAGTAAGGATGACAGGAGATGGCTGAATCAAAGGCGAAGTCTTTATCATTGGGTCTGATTTTGTCCCTTTTTTCTTTTGGTATCCCTTACGACCACAAGGTTTGCGTATTTTTGTTCCGGCCAAAGCTGGCAACATCAGTTTTGGCTGAAAAGTTACTGGATTTGAGGACAATAGAGGTGGTGGTACAGCAGCTGAGAAAGCTTGTCTGGAGTCTGAATGCGATGCAGAGAGCACATTCTGAAACTCCAGACCATCCCCACTTCCTACCACTGCTGGAACATTCAAAGGCTGCACTCCCGGCACTGCCTGCATAACTGTAGCTGGCTGGATTAGCCGAGGAATCTGAACCATAACTTTGCTGGGAGGAGCTTCTGGCTGGGACAACTTCACAGTTTTCTGGATGTTAATAGTGTTGGAACTGGGCTGCAGACAAGGACTCGGTCGAATGAGGACGGGCTTCAGAGCTGAAGACCTCTGCCTCCTCCACGCTCTCCTAGAGAATCGATTGGCAAGGGGCTTTAAAGTCAGTACTAGTCCCTTTGGCATGAGTAGAGGGTATTTTTCATCATATTCTGTGTCTGAAGTTTCCTTTCCTGTCCCCAAAAAGACAGATTCCTCATCAGGTGAAGCGGGCATCTCCCTGGCATCTTCTGCCAATTGCTTCAATTCCCCCTGAATGGAGGGCAAGCTGGCCTAAAGGGAACAAGAGTTTGTTAGTCCAGACCATGGGCTACTCCTCTGTTACCACCTCCAAACAGCACCACAGAAGGCGACAGACAGCAACTTCCTTCTAAAATTAAAGTGAGTTCTAGTTAATCTACACCACTGCATATTACTTTATATTTACTGTGTATCACTTTGTATTAACGAGCTTTACTCCAAAGCCTTCAAAAGAACCCGAGAGCCTGAAAGAAACAACAGAACTGAATTGCTTTACAAAGGTTCCTTTAGTAAACACAAGATTTTGTGGGAAGGAAGCTTCACTGTAACAGTGAAATACAAAGGGCGATTTAAGAGAACTGGATTTTATGGCACCCGAGTCTAATTCTTCCCCCAGACACAGTCGTCCTTCACTGACTTGCAGGCACGGTCACTACGCCTCCAACTTCTTCTTCCCTGCGCTAAGAACCTCAGAGAGAGAATCCTTACAGGGCACGAGACATTTGGGTGTAACAACAATAACAGCCACACAGCAGGTCAAGATAGCTTTAAAAAACCCCACCCCAAACCCCCAGATTCCTTCTTTCCTCTTAGAAGGTGAGGTCCTAAGGGGGAAGAGCATGCCATGTCTCAGGGCTGTAAAGCAGCGGGAAAGACAGCAGCGCTGCTAACCACACGGCAAGGGTCGGACTACGCCGATTAACAAATTAACAAAGCTGTACAACAAAATCAACACATCAAACCTGAGACACTAGAAACACACCCAAGCAGCAAAACAAGGATGCGACGACACACACTGTATGTCCACGATAACTTCAGTCGCGCACTGCGGCTGGGCAGCCGCCGAGAGCAGCGCACAGTATTTCGGGTTGCTAAGTGCCACTGCCCTGCTATGTTAACCAGCTGGACCCCGGATAACACAGGCTCCCATGCAGTACACCCAGACCACCTTTTGGCTTTAGAGCTGCAGGCTAAGCAAACAACTCGCTCTGGACCTAGGCTGTAAGGAAAAAGAAAAAAAAACAAGAAAAAACAAACAAAAAAAAAAACCCCAAGGGAACTCAACCAAACGATAAAAACCAACCCCTCTATGCTGGATGAAGAGCAGAAACTACCTTCAGCCAGAACGGCAGGCGATGTTCTTCCCTCTCCACTGGTGGCTTCCACTCGTTCGGCTGGATTTCCTCGCAGCACTTGAACAGAACGGGCAACTGTTTTGTCTTTTTATAGTACTGTGTGGAGACAGGAGAGAACACAAGACAAGGTGACTGTGGTCAGACCACCTGCCCAGTAACTGCTGGGATGCAGGATAACTATCGTGCTCTGTGGAAGTGCCTGTGTGAATGAAGCGATTCTCATCACTACTACCTTAATAAGATACTTCCCACAGAAACACTAAAAAAGCATAATAAAGGCTGAACAAGAGCTCACTGCCACCTTGGTTTCTCTCACAAGAAAGCATCAAGTTCTAGCGGGCGTGCAGCCGTACTTGCTTTCAGTGTTTCTGGTTGCCATTCTCTCTCCAGCAGTGGCCACCAGCTTACGGGACAGGCTATTTGGCCGGCTGGACCTTCAGCCTGACTGGAGACAGCATTTTTGTTTAAGCTTCGCTACCCAAAGTTTATTTGTATGAATTTGTCCAGATTACTGAAGCCGCAGTCGTACCAGGAGCGCCTGCAAGTGCTGGGCTCTGAAGAGTCAAAGTAGTAATACAAGTACTTACAAAGGACAGAGGACAAGGTCTCTCTGAAGAAATCCTCATTGCTAACAAAAGGATTACAGTTTCTTTTAAGAAAGTGTCAAGCACAGACACAAAAAGGTCCTTGGAACAAACAGCAGATCTCTTCTTGTACAACACACACCAGCAGACACACCGATCTGACAAATCCCAGACCACAACCGGAACGCATCGCTTACTCTGATGATATTATCGGGGGCTCGATTCATGTTGAGATTCTTGATTCGCACTGTAAGCTGGTGGGCAGTTTTCGTAGGCAAGAGATACTTGCTGATCAAAGGCTTTGGAAACTCTGTCCCTTCGAAATGTTTCAGACCTAAAGCTAATAAACTGAAGGAAGGAAAGAGGGGAGATAAAAAAAACCCACAGATAAGTCTTTTAGACACTATGGCAGATTGCAATTTGGACATGCTGTTGCACAATACATAGATATCACCAACGTTTGCACCCTACAAGTTCTCCTTAACAAAGACGTCTCATTTGGATGCATTTTGTTCAACAATTCTAAGCACCTACTTGTCCTCTGCCTTGGTGAAGATAATCTTGTCCCGGGGAGGGTTTGCTTTCAAGGAACATATTGGCAATAACTCTGGATACATAAAGACTCTCCTTGTCGCCAAAATCCACGCCACTTGCTTTGGCAAACATGGAAATTCATTGGCTGTGAAAAGAATTAACAGATGAGGACAGATGTATCCACGGACAGCTCATGTTTTTCACAACTGACTTCTTGAAAACACTGTTTCTTTTAATCCCACCACTGCAAGGAGAGAGAGAGACACTTTCTCCCTGTTTTTTAGAATTTGCGTATTTCCTAGTTTTTGCCCTTAAGTTTACATCAACAAAAGGTAAAACTCCTTTCCCCTTCCATCTTTTCTTTTGCTCTAATACAAAACAGCACTCCTAAAAATGGTCTGTTTATTCCAAGTGATTTCACTCTCTAGGGAGCAGAAAAAAAAATCACAAACCAAATATTTGAAACCAACAGCTCAAAGCTCTTTTTTTTTACTAAAATACTCCAATGAAGGGAATATTTCCTTCATTTGTGTTAACCAACACATTTGGAACAATTATTTCCAGTTTCAGAGTTTCTTGATGGACTTCTGCAGCTGAAAACATCTGCAGAACAATAAACAGCCAGATTCTGATGTCAAACAAAAGTCAACAGCTCGTATCGTATGCTTTACTGTGCTGCAATTTTAAGAAGTAAAAAGGCAGTCAATACAGTGGATGGTTTTATCTACAAATACCTCACAAAATTAAAAAAAACCACAAATCCAAACAGCCGTCTGCACCCTATCTCGTCTGGAGGGCGCAGAGCATGAAATAACTTGCCCTGGAAATGCTCTCCCACCTCTCGTCCCCTCGCACACGTACCACTCTTCTTCACAGCTTTGCGAGGGCTCCAGTCGACTTGGACTTGGGCGTGGAAATCGTCGACGAGCTGCAGTGCTCCCTTCAGGTTACACGGCTGGAACATCGTCTGAAACCTGGGACTGAACGACTGACGAAGCAGCGTGGAGCTTCGAGCAAAGTTACCAAGCTCGCTCTGCAAAGTCAAACGCAGAGAAAGATAAAAGCACGCGCCTTCAGACTGCAGGTGAAGAGCAAACACACGTAACGCAGAAACACGAAAAATAAAAGCTGGTGAAGTGACAGGCGTAAAAAAGTAGAGTGCTGCAAGTCTTCTTCTGAGCTTCACAAATCTAGGCACAGGCAGAGCAAGTCTTTTTTTTTTTTTTAAATTCCCCCACTTCCCAGAACATTTCCAGGTCTCAGAATATTCACTGATTACAGCAGTGGTATTTTTTGAACTTTGTTTTCAATATTTCCAGAAAAACAAGAAAAAAAAAATTTACAAATACATGCTAATTCAAAGCACTGTCATTAGTCAGCACAATGTGAATTATTTCTCTGAGCACTAAGCATGTCCACAGTAGGCTAACAACATCATTTCCTGATTGAGTGGTAGTCTCTCCAAATCTAATGGGATCAATTAAATAAATTAAGCTCTCTAAATATCTCCAGTGACTGGCAATCATTCATCAAAAATCATCAAAAATTCATGTAGCTCTGATTTTAGACATATCCTTACCAAAAACATCCTGGTAGTACTGGCCTCTGAACTTAAAGCAGGGTTGGAGCTTGCAAGAAGATGGATTTGAGTCAGAAGCTGAACATGCTTGAAGAATAAAAGCAGACAAATGGTTTTTTTCACTTTATCAGAAATCCAAGAAACTGGAAAGTATAAGCATAGCGGCACAAGATATACCTCCTAAGCATCCCTAAAATCACATTCTGCCTTCAAAAGAATCTTTTAAGCAATAGAGAGCTGAGGGGAAACTTTAACATCCTCTTGCAGGAAGTTTATCACATGGATTTTGAACACATCTTCTGTTTAAATCTTAGTGCAGCTTCCTAGCTTTTGTGCCAAAGTCTCATACTATAACGATCGATACAGGAGTGATATTTCTTTTTTTCTAATTAAATACTGAAGTATTTCTTCAGCAACAATGACTTCAGCTATCAGAACTCCTCATACGCACACAAACACCACACACCTTGCTTTGCAGCTGAAAAATTAAAAAGGTCATTTGCTCCACACGTCTAACGCCAGGTCCGTTTCTCTAGCTTGTGCCCGAGAGAACTGGGCCCCTTCCTTGCTGCCACAGACCAAGACATGACCCTGCATGAGGTATGCAGGATATTGAACAACTACTTGGCGAGGCTTGTATCAAGCTCACACAGAGCCTGGGCACTGCGGCCTCACGGGACTGAGCTGACGGCGAGTTTCAACTTTTGAGAAATCCTCTTGAGCTTTGTACTTCTCCACATACAGCTTCTCATCTGTGCTGCTGACAGCTTTTAAAATGTCCAAACCGAATTCATACACAGCTTTGCATGGTGGGAAGAGGGGAAAAAAGAATCCAAACTACATCAAGAGTAATATTCTCAGAAAGTAATAATAAAGTTGGTAAAAATCGAGGATTTGACAGACTACAGTCAGAATTTAAACACGCCCAAGGCAGCTACCTCACATGAGAACACCACATATGCCCAGGAACAAGCTCTACTTTGCACATCCAATTCATATTGTCTTTCAGTGTGGAATCAGGCATGTAACTATCACCTAGTAAAGCTCCTGCTTCAAATGTAGCTTCTTCAATGAATTTCTTTAAGCAAGCCTAAGTGCTTGCTGTACCACTGGCTTTCCCCGCCCTGTATACAACAAACATTCATTAGGTCAGACCAGACAACGTTTTATTACCTGCTGCATTTGCTGCTGGAGCCTCTTTCTTTGCATACTGTCCAGAACCAGGCTCTGTAGAGGCTTCTCGTTTTGAGGTTTTGGTTTTTCTGTCTCTTGTGGTGGCTTGATCGAGGACTTTTTCATTCTCAACTGCTCCAGTTGTTCCTTCACCGTCCTGTGCTGCTCATTCAGTAAATTGGCCAGAGGCTCTTCAAATCTGTATGAGATCAGGCAGCCCGAATTATAATAAGCATATATTTAATAACCATTCACATTTATTTAGAGTATTTCACTCTGTATCTGGGATGCCCAGTTGAAGAACTATTATCCCTGTACGACTCAACTCTTTGACAGTATACTTCCACTTGAAAAACCAGAGTTATTTATACAGTTGACTTGTACACAAATCCTTCCATCTCCCACAGCACTGCTGTAGTTCTGGGATGCAATGCTTCAGCTGTTGATTCCAAGGACAGGTAACAGGCTTGTCCACCATTCCCAACCATATCCCAGGTGCGTTCCACTCGGGTGCTCAGGTACTCTCAACGGCAGCCAGGATCTAAGACAATCTAGAACATGCTAGAACCAATCCTACTGAGCTCGTATCATCAGGCGAGGTCTGAACCCTAGGTACTAGGGGGGGGATTTTACCACCAGGGTCTCCAGAAAGATCACACACTGACTCCAATGCTGTTACTTTAAAAAAGAAGTATTACCTAGCTTTATGCAGAGTACTCTACTAGACATCTGCTGACACGACAGGAAGAGCTACTGCTGTAGCAGAGAGAGGATGCACACATTCCCATCCTTTCAAAAACAGCTTCGACTATCCCCTGCTTTATGACAGATTTTTATTTATTGCAGCCACACCAGTTAACGTTCTGGTTTCCCCTCGTCATCAGCTGCGCTTCTGTAACAGGCCTGAAGCCACTTGTAAGTAAAGTTGTTCCACAATGCTTCTAATGCAAGGTATCACAAAAACGACAATAAACCTGGCAAATGGATATCCTGCCACACAATGACTTTACGAATTCCATACGCAGGTAAAACTGAGGAAGAACCAACTGGGAGAACTGCCCGCAGGAGAAAACTGAACGCGAGCCGTTACCAAAGACAAATACACACAACTGATAAGGGAGAGCATAAAGTTTCCCTGCTTTCAGTCTGTAGCTGGTTTAAGAATCGCTGCACTCCCCTCTGGTACTGCTCACCCCAGAGAGAGCATCAAGGAACTCCAGCCTTCATTTTAGCTCCTTTCCCAAACAGATACAGCTTGATCTCGAGCTGATCTGCCCCACAAACAAGGAGACACGACTCATACCGCAGCTCACCTCTAGCCAGCTCCTGTAACTGGTTAAATAGAGCGGTGTTATTACCCAGAAAGAAACGCTTTAGACCCTTTCCTCTTCAAGGCACTGTTTCAAGTATAAGCCATACCAAAAATCAGCAAAAGCCAATTTCCAAACTTTATGGTCGTCTCAGACCTAGCCCGCAGCTATCTTCTGCAGTCTTTTTCCTTAGAAAAGGCCACCATTACATCCAAGCTTTTTACTTCAAAGATAAGGTGACACACTCAAACCCGCTCCTCAAGTGTTTTTTATCATCAAAAAAATGTTAAGGGCAGTAAGTGAATTTACCCCTCCCCTCAATAAAAAAAATTTTTAAAAAGGCAAGAAAACCATTCTTTTTCTGACATTCTTTCAGAACACTACACTCACCACCACAGCGTAAAGCACAAGAATTCAGAGAGCAAGAGCAGCTGTCACTCTGAGGTCAGGACCTTCTTTGCACAGGCCCCACGTAGCTTTGATCACGTCTGCAGCAACACCCCAGCATCGACTGTTTCTCTACCCATTGCTTTGAAGTACCATCCCCAGTCACACAGTACCCTGCTCCACTAACTACTGTTCGTTCAACAGCCGGAGTGAGTGACTTAGCAGGTAGTGAAGCAATTTTTTCAGCAGAATTAGTCTAATAAAGGGGGGATATGTGGACGGGCTTGAGAAACAAACACAATTTAAATACGCAGTGGCAGTATATACAGCATGGAGATTGAACAGGCAGGTACTAAATCCTCCACTAGAGATGCTGGCTTGCTGGAATAGATCCCCACTCTGGAAGACCTCAGCTGTTCTCAGCTACGATACAGAACAGCCAGCACCGATCTTTTCGTGCAGGGATTCTTGCTGTCTCTTTCTGAACAGGTACATTTTCGTTGTTGTCGTCACCTTCTTCAAATGCATCACAATCAGTAAAGTTAAAGGTGGCAGACAGAAAGAGGGTCAGGTTAAGCGCTCAATCTCATAAATAAAAACGGAACAGAGTTTTCAAAACAGTAGCCTGTGCTGAAAAGGCATTTCCTCTTTGGAGGATGGCATAGCACACCTGCAGGTAACCATAGGCTTTATATCATAAGAGAGTTGTTATTATTTTTTTAATTTTACAACCATAACTGAATGATCCTACCTAAGTGCCTGTGGTGTATTAAAATTTGGCCGTGACTCTGTAACATTATCTTCATCTTCTGGACCTTCATCCTCCATGTTCGAGAAACCCATCTCATCCTGAAACTGACAGCAAACGCGTAGCAACAGTCAGGAATCGAAAGCGCAAGCGGTACGTTAACCACCGACTGTCTGGAGCTAACAAAGCCCATGACGATCCTCTCAGCACACACATTCATCTCTGCAGGGACTTGTGGAAGTTCCTATACACACTCCTTCCCAAGGCCAGCAATTACATGTTTACAGCAGGGCCCTTTGCACATGGTCAGCGCCAAGCCTCTCGCAGACAAGACCACCCCTTTACGGCTTCCGAAAGTTCATGTCAGATCTGAGAAAGATCTGTTCTTCAGCACTACACCCAATTCAACACTTACTGTCTCAAACAGCTCCTCCATCAGTTCATTCACTTCCTTTTCTGCAAGCAGAATTAAAAAGAAGTGTGAGGATTCCTCTTCCGAGAAACACTTCGCAATCCTGTCATAATACCGAGTCATTTAAGGAATCTCTCTCGCAAAGGGAAACCCTTCTCTTGCAAAGAGAGACGGAAGAAAGTTCCCTGATATTATATCCCTTTTTCATTCTGGGCCCCACAAAACTTCAGCTGAGACTGTTTTGATTCAAAAATGTAATATAAAAGCTAATTTTCAGAATTAAAGTTATGTTAACCTGTAATAAGGCCCGAACCAAATCTGCTTTGCTGAGCAGATGGAAAGTGGTATGTTTATAAAACTAACTCCAAGATTGCAAGGATTTGGATAAAGTTTAATTACGCCCAAGTCATAAGGCAAACTGAACTGGCTGAAGCTT
>Ga0065711_1035296_pt1 | contig 22515 bp, 4 predicted proteins | sample Hoacrofraction12_FD_59098 | JGI IMG/M metagenome (GOLD analysis project Ga0065711, IMG submission 59098) | Hoatzin crop microbial communities from Cojedes, Venezuela - Epithelial fraction 12 v2 (version 2) | ecosystem: Host-associated > Birds > Digestive system > Esophagus > Crop | place... | reverse complement strand
CCTCGACCTGCTGGCCACACTCTTCTTGATGCACCCCAGGATCCCATTGGCTTTCTTGGCAGCCAGGGCACACTGCTGGCTCATGGTCAACCTGTCATCCACCAGGACACCCAGGTCCCTCTCCTCAGAGCTGCTCTCCAGCAGGTCCATCCCAAGCCTGTACTGGTGCATGAGGTTGTTCCTCCCCAGGTGCAGGACCCTGCACTTGCCCTTGTTGAACCTCATCAGGTTCCTAATGTAGTTGACAAAGTCATAAATGTCTTCCTGTAAGCTCTTCCACTCTTTTTGTGTGTTAAAAATAATGAAATTGTGGCAGCAAACTTCATTGGGACACTTATTTTACCTGACTCGTTAAAGTTTTAGAGAAGTCCCATCTCATTTAGAGCTCCACTAGAAATGCTCCTTCAGACTCTAGCCAGATTCTTCTCTATATCATAATTCTTCTCAGCACTCCCATCTTCATCTTAACTTCCTGTGAAGCCAAGATGAAATGCTTTAACAAGATGCAGGTAAATCTATCACGTTTCTGTGTTTTTTAAAAAAACTATTTAGCTTACTTAAACGCTTTCAGTTTGCCATCACATAGTCTATGAAAATCTCTTTTTTTTCTTCCTTTTACCATGTCTTTAAATCTTCTTTGCTTCAATATTTGTTAAGGTCTTGTTTATTCCATAGTTTTGTCCTATTACCATAAATATAACAGACTTCTCAATACGTTACAGTTACGGAGGTAGATACTACTGAGTTACTGTTCACACAAGTAGCTTATAAACATTTTTGTTTCATGATCCCTACTACATCTGCTGAGTTCAGAAAACCAAAAATAAGTACTGTGGTTTATAATAATAAAGATCTGATAAATTGTATTTAATATGCTTTATTTAGATAGCTGTTTCAGGGTTTGTACAATTTCTAGAATTAAAAGTGTTTTAAAGGAGTGGAATTTGAAAAAAAACAAGATGCAAACACCAGGAATGTGTGACAGGAAGTTGAGCTGAGGTTCTGAGGCTGGTCCCCACACGGGCTGCCACCTCTGCAGTGCGCGCTGAATCCAGAAGGCTGACTGTATGCTTCCATTCCTCACAGGTCACAGGACTCATTCCAACCCTTACAAAGAAAGTTTTGACTAAAAGCCTCACTCTTTATGGTGTTTGTTTTCCAATTGTCACACAGAGCACAACATGGAGTTATGACAAGCATATTATAGTTATAACGTGTCAATAAATTATACTTGCTGCCGTAAAATTGAGCATATGCATACCTAAAACAAAATGGCAAACTGAAATGAAAAGAAAATGAATGCCAAAACAATGCCAGCAAGTATCTCTACCGTATGTGAACCTGAGCAAGTTATGTTATGGAAATATTATTCAAAAATAATTATTGAAAATATGAGCAAATTTCATTATGTGAAGAACAGTTCAACATTGTGTTCTCAAATCTTTTTTCATACCTAGAGATGATAGTGTTGAATTCAAAAATACATGGGAAAAAACCTCCTCAATTCCTACATTGAAAGGCATTTAAATTGTGAGAGGATTCTTCATTAATATGTGAATATACCAAATAAATTGTTTGATGAAATGGCAAGTGCACTCTTGGTGGAACAGAAACTCATGCTAACTCATTAAGTGTGTTTAGATATAGACCAAATTCATTTGTGACAGTAAAAGCTGTAGGGCAAGCTGTATTTACCATGTGCTATGATCAGTTTCAAATTGTGCTTGTAACTAATCCACCCACACTGCAGCCAGTCTAACATTCATAGTGTCTAAGCAGCTTATTTACAGTAAAATCTGTTTTGTCATCCCAAGCCTCTAAACAATATAATGGAATTACAGAGGTCTGATGACCAGATATGAAGGCATAGTTCTGCTTTGCATTTACTTTGTAGGTACAAATTAAAATTTGTTTTAAAAACCCAGATGTTCTCTTTCACTCAAAAAATGTGCATTACAAGGTCAGGAATTTTTTTCAATATGTTGGTTTGAGATTAAAAGAAATATCCTGAGAGATAAAAGAAACAAATTCTAAGAAGCCCAAATATACAGGAGATAGTCATATATCCTATGCATCTAGTAAATGAGTTTAAAAGATGTAACATACAAAACTTCCCATCCTTAAAAAAAAAGGGGAAGTGTGTAAGTGCCACTGATGCACTATACAGCAACTTCAAGACTAGAACTTCTGATTTTTTTTCTGTGTTGACTCTCTGGTCCTAACATGTTTTTATGGCGAAATTTCTAAACATTTGGTGTTTGCTTAAATTTATGACCCTCGCATTTCAAGAAATGAGAATAATTACAGTGTAGTAACTCCAGGTAATGTGTGAAAATACTAGTTTTTAAGAACTGAAATCCAGCTTGTTCTGAATAATTAGAAATTACACTGACCCCCTTTAAAAAATTGACATCGCTAAAAGCACTGTATGAGCAATTTCATTAATTGAAAGTGAAAACATCACATAATTCTGATATCAGATGTAAAATATTACATGCTTTATTTTACCACATACAGCAATTCTTTATGCTAAGGTGTCTTTGAATACAAATATTAGTATTGCAATATAAAATAAGGTAATTTTAAGAGGTGTTTCATTTTCTCTGAACTTCCTCCAGACTTAATTCTGTCTGAAAGATATTTCAGAATTCAACATTTTTATTTTGGTCTTATTTACATGAACATGTAACACAGCATTTGAACAGTATGGAATAATCAGCGACAGAAAGTTCTTTCCCAGTAGAAAGTGTTTGCTTGTCATGGCTATGTCAGCTTCCTGTTCTGTTCTTCAGCACTAAATTTGACAGATACACTCTGTGCTATCAGTGCCTTACTCTGAACTGTGTAAAGGGGAAGCTGCCAGTGCAATTTGTTTCAAATAACTTCTAAATTGATTGTAAAAATAGCAGAATATGTTGAGGGAAAAAGATACCACAATCACGAACTTACTTGAAGACCAGCACTGGTTATTAATACATTTTTGAAGAGAACAAATATAAAAATATATTGGATGTATCTGTATATTCCTTCTCTGTAAGTTGATTTCCAATTTTGCCGTATTGTGAATATGAGAATGAATAGCAGTGTAGATACTCAGTGTGTGAGAATCTTTCTCAATTGATTTTTAACATTTAAAGAACATTTATATCAAAAGGGTAGATTTCAGCTTCCCTATAAGATGCCTGCCTGACTTAATTGGGCCTTGTACAGACAAACCCTTGAAAATTCTTCAGGTAAAATGGGATTTGTCCATTCCCACCCCGTTCTCAGTCTCTTAGGTACAGTACAGCTCCACTCTGCTCTTTGCTTTTCTTCACCCTTCTGAAGATTTTCTGTCCCACCAGACTGGCAACATTTTGAATGTAATAAGTAATTTTATCATTAAACATTATTAAGAGCTGAAAATTATTTGTCAGCAAAGTAGAATTTCTTCCCTTCTTCCTGACAAATGAAACAGAGACTTATCTGTCAGGCTACCCTTCTTTCGGATCCAAAGAGTACCATTCACATCACTGAAGTGATGCAGAGTGCTTTTGCTTGAACAGAAGTGTTAGTTGTTGTCAAAGCTCTTTAAGGGTCTGACAGCTGTTAGCTTTCAGGAACAGCACAGAATGAGACTTAATAATGTAGAATATGTGGATTTTAGCAAAATACGGAGCAAAGAAATTTAGGAATATAAGGAATTAGAGGCCACAGAGTTCCTACACAACTCTGGAAGGGGTATCCATGAAAGAATAGCAACACAAAGAAAGCAGCAAATGCATCAAGATACGGGAATGAGTGAGTTTAACACAGGCATATGTTTTTCTGCTAAGTGTTATCAAATCCTTTCTTTGCTTTTGTGGCCAAAAGGGCATCAGACTTTCTGCACTCTATAAAATGCACATGCTTACGATGGTATGCTTGCGTAATGGAGCCTCTGAAAAATCATCAGAAAGATTTCACTTAAACTTTTAATTCATGTCATTAATAATTACTTTCAATATTGTAATTTTATGTACAGACAGAATTGCCAGAAAAGAAGTATTTTCCTTTCCTACTCTAAACTTGTTTCTAAGACCTTGGGCCTAATAGCTGGATTAAGTGTACGATAATTAAACCAGGGTCTATTTTATTGATTATCTATTTTCCTTATTGCCATCTGTTAATATCCCATTAAAAATATATAAGTGAAATTATTGAGTACTTGAGATAATTTCTAATATTTATTTTTTTGTGGGAGAAGGTCATATTGCCTGCATCCATGGGGGAGAGAAAAAGCAATGAGAAATATGCCTTGAAACATTTTTTGTGTTATTTTGTGATTACTACCTCATATGGAACGGTAAAATGAGTACTGATGTGAGAGATTGGTCCTGTTTATAATGTTAAGCTTATATTTCAATATTTTTAATTGAATCTGTACAACTTGTCATTTCATAGGAAACTTCACTAAGGAGTTCCTCCCTCTGTCCTCCCATTGTTTTGTTTTAATCTCTGCTTTAAATCTATTATATAAAGTTGTTTTATTGTAATTACAGAATATATGATCTAACAGTACAATGGAAAAAGCCATGAATCTGTATTCATAGAAATAATCAAGACACACGGATAATAAGGACGAGCATTTCAGCCTCCAAAAATTTAAAATTCTGATGTACGCTTCGTACAGTATATGGATAATTGTATCTTAGGAAATGGAAGTTAAGTTATTTTGGAAAAGAGAGAGAACAGCTGAAGTATTTTGCCTTGCTCTTGTACTTCTCATTGAACTCATAATTTGCGTCTACACTCACTCCCTCTGCCATCCTCTGAAATAGCAGTATCTCATATCAAATTATCAAGGTAACATCTGCCAACAGTTTTGTCTGCAGAATGTTGAACTACTCAAGCAAAACTATCTTGGAGAGTTTTCTTATAGGTATCCTAATTTTCTACCCAAGTTAGGTATTAGTTTTACAGCATATAGGAGACAGGTGTTTATAAGCAAGTGTCTTTTGAAGGAGTAAATTGCTTGCGTTAGCCTCTTATGTGAGAATGTTAGAAAAATAGATTTTTTTTTTCTCCACTAAAAAAGGTGTCAGATCCTCAAGATATGTAAGAATGTACAATATGAATGTATAACATCAGTGTCACAGTATCAGCACGAGTGGAAACAAACTTTGGATAATTTTGAATTTATCACAGCTCTTAAAATATTTTTAGCTTGAAGGGGAGAGGGGAATTAGTATGAATTTATTCTGTTGTAAATATGTTCCCAAATGTTACAAAAGTTACTTCAGCTGCTGCTTCTTAGGAAAAAAAAAAACAATAAAGGAAGTCAGACATAACAAATGAGAATTTCATGTCCAGTGACAGTAGACAGAGACCTGGGTGCTGTCTATCCACACACCTTTCAATCAAGTAATATGTGTACTGCAGTGGAATAAACTTAAGGCAGTCTGGCAGCCAAGTAGACTTTGATCACTTTTGTTCATAGATGTGACTCATATTTCAGTAGCCTCTTTTTTCTAAGCTACTGATCGTCCCTAAACTTTACAGTAAGTGCTCAGTGAACTTAAAGAAACCTTTACTCATTCTGCAAACAGACATTAAATACTCTTGCTGGGCCACACTGTTTTTTTCTTAAAATATCAGATACAGTCTCTTTGGTTTTTTATCCAATGTCCTTCACATTCTACAGAGCAAATTGTGGTGAAAGATGAGTTACTTTTTATAATCACAGTGCAGTCATTAATTCAGTTTTATAGCAGAAATGAAGTTTGAAAATACTAATTTGCCTACATTTGTTTTCTTTTATGTTTTTTGTTGATTTTGTAGAATCATAGACAAAAGCAATAAATACACTTTCATAAATCACCCTAGTATGTCTGAAGGGAAGGCTAAGAAGAGTTCACGTTTTCCCGATAAGGATGCCGGGATACAGAAGGCGTAGTAGGGACTGCCTTATTCCCTCGGTTGTTTCTAAGAGTTGGCTGCACCCTGGTAAACAGCACACCAGTAGAATCATACGATGTAGCCTTTGGTCCTGCTGCTCTTGTGCCAATATGGTGTCTTGCTGACTCTAAGATATGATCATTTTTTGTTATGAATTGTGTCTAGATTAGAGCATAACGAGCAGGCTCAGTGCAGTCTGTGAAAGTTGTATATGCACAATATAAAAGTGATTCTGTATGTTGCATGTTCTGGGTGTGAGATGAAGGCAAGTGGGAGGCCGGGTGTTTAAAGCCTGCTGAGGTCATGTGAGACCACTGCAGAAAACAGAGAGGGCCAAACTTGATGCACTGTACTCTACACTGCTGGTTCAGCATGAACTCTGGAATGGGCTCTGCCCTATGCTACGCAGGTTTTTACTTAAAAAAAAAAAAAAAAAAGAACCCAGGAAAGAAATAACATCAGACTTGCAAACCCGTTACTTGATAGTGTAGTCAAAGCCTTAACTAGCTCCTCCTAGATCGACTTTGGCATTGTCTTGTCCAGTTGAGCCAACTGGATCCTCTTTCTACCTCTCTACCAGTCAGAACAGTTGTCGACCCGTACAGAATACATCTTGTGCTTCCCCCCACAAGGATGAAACGTGGCTGTGTTAGCTATGTGGTCTGAGGTCTCCCAGAGGCATCATAACTAACAGAAACAGAGAGCTACCCAGAACTTGTGGGAGTAGTGAGCCTTGCTATACCTTTCTTTTTTTAATGCTACAACAGTCATAAATAACTTTCCTTAAAACATCTCAATCGCCAGTCTCTCTAGGGAAAAATCCTAAAAAAATACATTTCACGTGGTCATTTATAGCCAGACGTACCAGCTTAATAACACAACATGGAAAAAAACAGGTGAAAACTGAAGCTTTTTGCTTTCAATAGAGAGGGATAGTGAGAGTCACCCTAAAAGATATGTTCAAAAACATTGAGTTTAGATTTTAGGCTCTCTAGGAAGTCAACTTAGAGATGACATTTTGAAACACTGTCTTGTCTTCTACTGCCTTTTAGTTAAAGTTGTGTGATAATCCCTGGTATTCAAATCCAAAGAGATAGTTTTCATTCATTTTATATTCATTTGAAATTATTCATTATATCAGCTCTTGCTCTTTTCTTGACAACATCAAAAATACCTATTAGAAGTAATCATTACAATGTTTTACAGCAATAGTGATCACAGAAAATTAGCATTCTATGCATCATTATCAGATTCAAAAAATTTTGCAAATTTTGACTGTTTGCAGTGGTTTGGATGAATGAAAGAGGCTTGCCAAGAAAATACAAATTCTTCAATAAATATATTCTTTATTTATTTTTAGGGGATATAAAAATAATGATTCTGAGAAACCGAAAATACTTTCTGCTTTGTTCATATTTTAATAGTGTACTCCTCTTTGGTGTTTCAGTAATTAAGTCTTATGACATTCCAGAAAGCATAAATCCTGCTGAGATGTTTAAGTTTGGAACAACCTCTTGATGTACAAACAAAATAAATTAAAAAAAGGCACTTACCCAGGATCTTAACAAGCTGTTTTGCTTTTACCTTTGAAACAAAATTGAATGGTAAAGCAAACGGCCTACTGTAACTGTTCTAGCCTTGCTGTTAACTAGAACCTCCTTTTGAAATTCATTGCCTTCAATTACGTTTTTTAAAGAATTTTAATTATGTGCCTGAAAAGAATAAAGATGCTTCAGGCTCCATTTGTTTATCATGGAAGGCCTAAAAAAATGAGGACAGAGCTTCCCAGCTCATGCAGGGGTTGCAGAGAGAGAGAGATGACTTTTAATTCGACAAGTTCAGAGAGATTTCTTAGTTTGACGCGCACAGCAGGGGGTCTTTGAGTGCCTGGCAATACTTCAGCATTCTGAGCTTTGAAAGTCTTTCCCTGCAGCAGAAATTGTATCAAAAGCCAATGATAATATTCCCTGCAAGGTAAAGGACCCTATTGAAGATTTCTAGAGCTGTTTATTTATTCATCACAGTTTTTTCTTTTAGGACGTATCAAGCGTGTAGGTAATAATTCACACAGATGCTAGGAAAATTAATTAATTAAATAAATAAATAGGAATCCCTCATTAATCCTTCACCTTTCCCTTAAGTTTTCCATAGGCCACGTTCACCTATAAAATTTCCTGTCATTCCCCGCCATGTATTCTGCATACAATCTTTACTTCAAATCTCAGCTTTTCCTTATTTTTAACAGAATTGTCATTTCTGTCTGCCTTCTACCACCAGCTGAGTACATAAGATGTTTATGGCCATTTCCTTCCATTAAACCCTCAAAGTGATTGATTAATTTTACAGAAGGATATTCAATTTCTTAGGGGTCTTTTTAAATCTTATTTTTAAAGTAGATTTGAGATAAGTGTTTCAAAGCCAAGATTCAAGCGTTATTTATATTCCAGAGATCAGAGTTTTAATGTTTTGGCATTACTTTTATTTGAAAAGTATACACAAATGTTTTTCTTTCTGTTTTTGTTTTGTTTTGTTTCTGCAGCAGAGCTGGGACTGTGAGGCTACGACAACCTTTCCCTTGTGTAATGTCAATGTCGGCTATCACTTTGGCAGAATCAGCCAGCTCAGTGAAGACAGAAAAACCCTCCTTCCCTCCTGTTTTTTCATCTGCTGGTGGCATTCAAAGTGACCTTCCCTTATAAATATTGGTGAGTGACCGCATGGGGAAAGCAGTTCCTTGGTGCAGAGAAACTTGTTTCAAAAAGCTGTGTTGACCTGAGGGGTTTCCGTTTTTTGCAAAGCATAAAAAAACCCACATATGCAGGTGTTTGGGCTTTTTCTTTTTAATAATATCTTGAGGTATTTAACAGCACTTATTTCTCTAGACTTATAAGCATTTATAGAGCACTAGCATGTGCTACCTATTCAAACTGTATGAAAAAATCTTTCAAAATACTATTTTAGAGAGAGCAATATTTCCTGACAGCAAATAAGAATCTATCCCCTCTTCCTGGTATGTTCTGTTGGCTAAATGGTCTGGAATGGTGTAAATTTATCATATCACCCCAAATAAGGCAAGACAAAATTTTCCCAAGCGCAGGAATTAAGGAAGATAGCTAGAGGCTGCATTCTGGGACTCTTCTGGTTCGGGAAGCATGCCTAGGGTGAAATCACAGCACTGCAGAAAGTCTAGTAACCACAGGGCAGTCCAGGAATGATGTAGTAACTGTAGTAGTACCATAAGGCTGTCTAAATTACACAGTTCAGTACTGAAAAAGTTTTTGGGTCATTTGAGGCTATCTCAGCTGATTTATCCTGCTTGAGACATTCAGTATGCCCAGAGATTTTCAGTGTTAAAAACAGATGTGTGGATAGTGAAATAGCCACCCATGGCTCAGGCATATTTACGGTACCATAATAAAGAACATGACAAAGTACATACTCAAATACAAAAAATATTTAACCTGGCCTGAAACAGTTTGGAATCTGTAAATATGTGCAGGATCTAAGGCTGGAAATTATTTAAGGATTGCACTTATTTAATCTAAAGACCTTGCCATAAAGAGTCACTTAGCTGGCTGCCATTCAGTATTAACTACATTATTGCAATTATCTCCTATTCAGACTACAGTCAGACAACTGTGATGTATCATTTATGACTATAAGATTAGTAATATTTGATATTTTTTTTAATTTTTCTTAACCATATGTGCACTTGAAGTATGTCAGTTTAAAGGATCAGAGAATCTTCAAAAGAAATATTAAGGAGGAGTGTTATCATGGCACTAACTTAGTAAAATAATGCCTTTTCATCAAAGGAACACTTCCAGCGATAGAAAGGCTGCTATATGTATCTCTTGCTTTAAGAATTTCCTCAGCTATGTGTTAGGATTGTCACTGATTTCCTGGGCTACTAGTTGTCAGGGGACAGTGTGAAGAGAAGGAATAGGGCAAAAATATAGAAGAATTACATAAATGGCTAAGCTCTGTCAATGTTCTTTCTTTCTGTATCAACCATGTGATGGAGTCTTACTGATTTGGGGGTTAGATTTGGGTATACAGTTAAATCAGTATCAGGCTTGGTTTTGAGCATTTCCGTGAATCTCTTAGAACTGAGTTAAGTCTTCATCCTGGTCTGGGATCATTGTAATAACAATTTCAGAAAGTGAAGGAATAAATAAATGTACTGGATGAATACATTTCCTACAGCTTTTTCATCTAGTAACTTCGTGCTAGTCATAACCACATATTACAACATTTGGTTCAGTGACCTATAATGGTTAAGTTGCACACTATTGAAAATGTGAGGGGAGGGTAGAGTTTCAAAGCGTTCATCTTTTGACAAAAACCTTCTTTAACTGTGTTTCCTTTCTAAAGTCATCTGTCAACTCATTTTTATATCTTTAGAGGGTGTTGCATAGCTTTACAGTAGCTGTATGGAATAACTTGCTGTTTGATCATATTATGATATTTTGCATGTGTAGCTGCTTTTCTTTAAAATGGATAGGACAGAACTATAGACAGTCCAACAGTTAAAGACTCAGAACTTCTTGTTTTCCATGCAAGATTTCAAGTCTAGACCACAATTCATTATTTTGTGTTATAATTACTTTTTTTTGAACTCTTGCAAGAGCATCTGGTATACTACTAATAGGTAAACAGATGATCATAAGCACTGTTGGCACCACAGCAACTGCTCTGCCCTCACTAAGAGAGAGCAGCAGCTTTGTAGAAGTTAGGATGTGACCAAAGAGGATCAAATATAGTTGTTACCATTTCTCAGTGCATTTCTGGTAGCTCAAAAAATGGTGGCTTTTTACTTTTGGCTACATCCAGCATTAGAAAGAAGTAACAAAGCATGCCAATAACTTGTGATATTATGTTTTCCTGGTTTAATGTCTCTTTGATACAACCATGTACTTCAGCATGGTCTGCGAAATGGTTCTAGATTCAGTAATACGCTGCTTCCATTGCATTTTGCACGTATTTGACATTTTGTTCAAATTTGACATTTTACAAAGGCTAAGGGGTCTTAATTCAAAAAAAATGAGTGGAGTAAATTGATCAATAAATATAAATAATATTGCATATATATACTTATCATTCTTCCCTCTATGTGAAGAAGATGCGGTTAAACATATTCTTGTTTTTAACCTATTCTGTCAGAGGGGGCTTAATCCACCTCTGATTATTTTTTGTTTTTTTAAAGCAACTATTTTTCAGGAGTTTGGTAAAAAATCCAGTGTAAGCTCTAACACAGAAAGCTTTAAAGGCAAGTTTACCCCTTTGAAGCCTGTAGCTCTGAACTACATACGAAGGTTTAATGAGGACACTTCCTTACAGCTTGGTTCAAATATCGATTGACTGTGCACACTGCATTAACTTCCAGAAGTATAAACTATCATTAGTCTTAAATAGTGTTGCTCACCCTGAAGTAAAGGACTTTGCTATAAAAGAGTATAAATTTTTCTTTGTAAGTTTTTTCTACATTTTTTTTTAATTTTCTTGTGCCTAAACTCTTAGGAGTCTAATGAAACTGGAGTCGTAACACCCTTGGTTTTTAAATAACAAAAGTCACAGAAACTGCCAACTAGCAGAAACAAGATGCTTCAGGAGCTAAAACTAATAAAGTCATATTTCCTTTGGAAATCTTGTTTTCTTTGTACTGTAAGATCACCAATTTCAACTGCAACCCCAATTTCCCTATTCCTCTTGTGTCCTATTACCCTCTTTGGCTGAGAGACAAAAGAGCTGTGCTTAGTCTGCAGCTCCATGGATGCTGAGTAGCCCACCCAGCTCCTTCAGAATGTCTGAATTCTACCCACATTCCTGTCCCTAGGGATATTAATTTGGATCTCATCCCTGAAACTTGTAGTGTCTTAATTATCTTGAAGACTTGCTTTTTTTCTGATTTGGTTAACACTTGACAGTCACCCAGCTGAAAAATTACTAAGCAGAGAGAGAGAGGACACACATACAGACTGGGATTTTAGCTTTAGGTGAGGCTAAAATGTGCAGGCATTAAACAAGGTCCAAGAAGTAAAAGGGATCCACATACTGCCATTGGGAGTAAGAGACAACTCAATAAAACAATTCTGCAAATGTTTTTCTTCATTAAAAAGAAAAAAATGAATAATTTCATGAACTGTACTTATGACTCTTAATTACTTATCTGTACTTTTTTTTGTTCAAATAGCAGATAAAACAAAACAAATCTCTCTCACCCAAGGTTTTAAATTTAGAAAATATATAAAAGTGAATTATTGATGTTAGCTTGAGATTTTAAGGTGATTATTTAGCTAAATCATCCCAACTGCTCACACGTAAATCTAATTAACCAATAAGAACTGAGAATACCAGTCAGTGGTTGCTTACATAAAATGTCCAGAGCTCAAAAAAAATCCATAGAGAATTATAAGTAATCCAAATATTCATATAAAAATCATAAAATTTCTGGTAAATATTTGAATAACACATATCTGCAATTCATCAGATAAATATGTCATTAAAAGTAGTTTTAGAGCACTGGGAACAAAAATGAAAATAAACCTAAAATATAAATCTAAAATGTACTCACATGGAAATCGTGAAGGTAACTTATTGCTTTTTAAAAGGAAATTTTATCATTTTGATAATATGATTTGTTTGTGTACAAGAAAAACTTTAAAATATGAATGGTGGTACTACTTCCTCTATTAAACTATGGGGCAAAGTATCATGGAATCATAGGTTGGATAAGACCTTTAAGATCATCAAGTCCAACCGTCAACCCAACAACACCATGCCTGATAAACCGTGTCATGAAGCGCCACATATATATGTTTTTTAAACACCTCCAGGGATAGTGACTCAACCACTTCCCTGGGCAGCCTGTTCTAATGCTTCACAAGTCTTTCAGTAAAGATATTTTTGCTAATATCCCATCTAAACCTCCCCTGGCACAACTTGATGCCATTGCATCTCATTCTATCACTAGTTACTTGGGAGAAGAGACCAACACCCGCCTCACTACAACCTCCTTTCAGGTAGTTGTAGAGAGCAATCAGCCCCAGCTCCCTCAGTTGCTCCTCATAAGACTTGTTCTCTAGACCCTTCACCAGCCTGGATGCCCTGCTTCTTAACATGCTCCAGCCCCTCAGTGTACTTCTTGTAATGAGGGGCCCAAAGCTGAACACAGTACTCGAGGTGAGGTCTCACCAGAGCCGAGTACAGGGGCACGATCCCCTCCCTACTCCTGCTGGCCACACTATTACTGATCCAAGCCAGGATGCCATTGGCCTTATTGGCCACCTGGGCACACTGCTGGCTCATGTTCAGCTGGCTGTCAACCAGCACCCCAAGGTTCTTCTCTGCCGGGCAGCTTTCCGGCCACTCCTCCCCAAGCCTGCAGCATTGCATGAGGTTCTTGTGACTAAAGTGCAGGACCCGGCACTTGGCCTTGTTGAACCTCATACAGCTGGCCTCAGCCCATTGATCCAGCCTGTCCAAATCCCTCTGCAGAGCATTCCTACCCTCAAGCAGATCGACACTTCTGCCCGACTTGGTGTCATCTGCAAACTTACCTCATCCAGATCATCGATAAAGATGTTCAACAAGACCAGACCCAAAACTGATCCCTGGGGAACACCACTCGTGACTGGCCACCAGCTGAATTTAATTCCATTCACCACCACTCTCTGTGCTTGGCTATTCAGCCAGTTCTTTATCCAGTGAAGAGTACACCCATCCAAACGATGGGCATCTAGTTTCTCCGGGAGGATGCTGTGGGGGAACAGTGTTAAAGGCCTTACAAAAGTCCAGGTAGACAACATCCACAGCCTTTCCTTTGTCCACTAGGTGGGTCACCTGGTCATAGAAGGAGATCACGTTGGTCATGCAGGACCTGCCTTTCAAGAACCCATGCTGGCTGGGCTTGATCCCCTGGTTGTCCTTCACATGCCCATTGAGCGCACTCAAGATGAACCACTCTATAATCTTCCCCAGCACCGAGGTCAGGCTGACAGGCCTGTGGTTCCCAGGATCCTCCTTCTGGCCCTACTTGTAGATGGGTGTTACACTGGTGATCCTAAACTAAGCTTAAGTGTGGAAAGCTGCTGTGTAAGGAGTAAATGAGAGGGCACTGAAGAGGTGCCAAAAGCCTTTTGAGTGGCAGAATTTAGGAAACACTAACCATTCATGTGGCAGTACTTTCAGGTAGCCAAGTAGCTGTCCATCTGCTGTTCAAACATCTGGGTCAAAGTTATTATGCATATGTTCTTGTCATTTGGTTACAGTTATGCAGCAGAGTTTAAATAAAGTTTATTATTATTATTCATCAGATATCTTCTTGCAAGAAGAAGGAGGAAAAGAAAATTCAGAAATTTATTTTTATTTCTATTTTTTTGTTTTTCTTTGCTTTCTATTTTTGCTTTTATGTGTGTAATAAATATTTTTTTTATTTTATGTTACTTCAGGGTAGGTGCATTTTTAACTAAAAGTTTGGAATTAGCAATCTGTGAATTTTACAATTTTATGGTGACTGTAAAAAGGAACTTCTGTATGAGCAACACAGAGAACGATATCACTTAGCTTTCAAGCATCTGGTACTTGGACTGGAATCCAACTCTGTATTATGTGCTGTGAACTAAGTGTTTCAGCATAAGATGCCGAAAGGTGTCAGGTCTACCGGTCAGTAGAAAGTGTGGGGATTAGCGATATGCCACAAATCTCATGTTCTTGGCCTACAAAGAGGCATCTTTGTCAGAGCAGGAGTTGCAGCAAACTAGTAGTGGAGTAACTGTGAGGAGGTTCACGAGGTTATGGGTGCCCGTATTCATAGCTAAATTTAAACTGCAGCTCACTGACCGTTCACAATCTTAGCTTTCTGGCCCTTGCTGTGTCAGCCTGCGTGTCTCTGGCTGCAGGCAGAGGCCTTCCCATTACAGGGATCGTGAGGGAAGCAAGCGTCTGAATGAGCTCCATCTAAACATACAGTCTAGACATCTTTCTTACAAAAGTCTCCCGTATTCATCACTAATCTTGAGAAACTTTAGGAAATCAGAGGGATCAGAAGAAGAACAATTGTAGCCTCATGGTTAGTATAGTCTCCACAGAGAAGAAAGGACTGGCCCTAATCTCAGTTTAAGGAATGCTCCTGCATTTTTTACTGAATAGGCATTGGAAAGACACCTTTCAACTTGAGAGCTTCATTTCTTGTGACAAAGATGTTGACTTAACAAAAGCTACTGAAAATTCACATAAAAGAGAACTCATATTTTATTTGGTTTTGTATGTTACAGATACAAGCCTTCGGAAGCAAATACACTTTTTCAATTTTTTTTTTTTTTTAAATTTCAACTGGTAGGGGAAAAAAGATGTCTTATATATCCTACATTATACTCTGCTTCACATGAATCCAGTGGGATTTCAGGGACAGCATTTCTGCTTCAGTACTCTGTCTCTTTCTGTCAGGTATACTGCTTTTCTGTGTATGCTCTTCTGATTGCTTTGCAAAAGTCTGATTAAAAGGCATCCTGGAACCTTGACTATGTAAGACTTAGTTAAAGAAATTTAACAGGCATTTTATCAAAGTGCACTGGCAATAGTCAGATTTGCTATGAAGGAGCTCCTGTGGCTCCTTGGCTTAAATGATTGTCTTATCCTGATTTCAGATGCATTCTAGTAAGTCATACCAAACCAGCAAAAATATGCAGACAAACAGAAAACAATTAATCATGAGGAATTTTAGGCCAAGGAGATTTTTTTTTTTCCATTACCAGTTTACTTATTCTTGGTAACTTCTGATTGGCATAGCCATTGTGTTACTATTAAAGAAACCAAAATGAATAGAGCATCAGTCTGCACTTACCCTTTTGAATCGTCAGTGAGCTGTGACCAGCTGACAGCAACCAGCAACCAAACTGAAGGTTTGCCAGCCAGCAAGATGTACATTAATTAGTTTCGTCCACAGCTAAGTATTCAAGAAGTATGAAGCAGGCATCAGAGATGAAGATCGTTTAGAAGAATTATCTTCTTTTAGTGTCCCACTTCAGCCACTTTCAAAGTTTTCATGGTTTACAGTTTTATTCATCTCTGTGTTTTTACGCTATTCCTTACCCCATTTTCCATTCCCAGCTCAGGAAGTGACTGTGGAATGTGCTGAGGTGACATTAGCACTTGCAGACATAATGGGCTAAATCACAAAGGACTTCTCCCCTTGTGAGTCCACAGCAATATACTCCAATTAATTAATTTTCCACCAATTTAAAGCATGAATCTAAGCATACCTGAAAATCTGATTTGCCTTCAAGTCAAATTCTTCATTCTACCGGTGCTAGATTTCTCTTATCTCCATTATAATCCAGTTTGTATGTAGGTGTGCAGACTTTGCGGGCCAGTATAAAAAGCAAATTCAGACAGGCACAACAGGAGCCAATCTCTGTATTCAGGGCCAAGTGCGTGATCTTACAGGTGCTGCCCTGGCAGCTGTAGCACTGGCACAAAGGTTAATTGAGTTGATTATGCTAATTAAGTGAATATACTTCTGTACTGGAGGATAACAGAATTCCACACCTTAAAAAAAAGATAGAAAATGGACATTTCCCTTGCAGTTCATTTTTAAATATGCTCACATGCCAAGCACAGAAAAATGCAAAATGCGTTCATACTAAAAGGTATTTATTGTATTAGCAAAGAAAATTCATGCTTCAGCTGGCCAGGTCTGATCTGCTAATCAGAACCATGTGTAGTTATAGATATTCTTTATGCCTTATTATTTTCAGGTGCCAATATTAATAGTGATTTTTAGCAGATGATCAATTTCTATGCCAGCATGAAATTCTGAAACTAAATGTACTTAGCCTTCAATTGAAAAAGACAATAACAGAAAAATAAAATGGGGAAATTTAGGTCTTTAGGGGTAAATGAGCTATCTTTGATGTAAAATTTTCAAAATTCTATATACCCTATTTGAACATGATTTTAGACACTGGGGAGCCTCTGGTTTATTTGTTTTCACATTTGAAAATTCACCTAGCTCTTGAAAAGTTACAAAAATGTTATCAAGGTGTTGTTTTTTTTAATTCATACGATACATTAGCGACTGTTACATTCATAGCAAACAGGTCCAAATCCTGAAGCTATCCTAATTCCTTAAAGACTTTCATGCAGGTAAAGTAATTTTCAAGATGTGGAAGGTTTTAGAGATGAGGCCTTTGCTCTATTGTGAAATGCCCTTACTGTGTTAGGGCAGAACTGTACCAGGAGAATACTGAGGTCAAACTAGCTTCAGGCATTGATAAATGCTAAGTTACCAGGAGCTGAACACTGGGAGGATGTATTTTCCCATCCAAGTGGTTCTTTACTGTCTAACAAGAAAGAAACTGGATTCAAATGAATGCACGTCTTTAAAAAAAATTAAAAATCAAACCCCTAAAAACTACTTTTCCTCTGAAAAACTCCATAAGTGTTTTATTTAACTGACTGGTTCTTACGATCTCCTTTAAAAAAGGAAATTAGCTGTTAATATCCTGGGAAATATTTGTGTTAAAGGTCATATTAAACAGAAGTCAAATCTAGAGTATCTTAGGAGTCTGGAGAAGATGTGTAATGCAAATTTTTCTGCAAAAAAGATGTGTGTCACTGCAGGTCATCTCTGAATATTCTTATTGGGGTTTCTCTGTTGGATATGCAATCTCAGCTAAATGTTTTGAAGAGGAGGAATCAAATAAATTGCCCTATTTTGGGTCTTTCTCATCTGTATACAGTTGTGCAGCTCTAGTAGACCTGAAAATTGCCCAGAGACAAACTTTTAAAAAATAGAGTGCTTCTGAGGCAGAAAATTGCTTTTCTGCAGCATGGTCTAAGGGACAGGATGTGACAGGAGGACAAGGAGTTGTCACTATGTAGTGATATTGTAAAGCATATCTTACATAACAAAAAGGATCATTTGTCTCTTTTTTTCTTTCATTTTAAACTACAAGAGATTTAATTGAAACAGCTGAAGGTGTGCCTTAAACCAAGAAAAAAACGTTATAACTTACAATTAAAACTGAAAGTTCCTCCCTTAAACCACCGGTAATAGCTATTTGTTGCAGAGCACGTATGGTACGGCTGTCTGTCCACCACTTCAGAAGCCTTATTCTCAAAAGAGAGAGTAAAAAAATCCTCATTGTACATGGATGTCAAATATTAGCGTGATTCTTGCAGTATAATAAGAAAAGAAAGTGGTTTGTGCTTTTGATTAGCCTCTTGATGTTTGAGAGTGTTTTTGTATGGTTTAATTTTCCTTTTTATGGCAGTTTGTACATATAAAAGAAAATGAGGAAAGGAGTGGAGGGGGAAAGAAATGCGCCATTTATATAGTAAGGATATGAGGCCTCCTTTGGGCCCATTATACATTAATAGGTCAGCTGAGATTTATTAGGATATGTATATTAATCTTTATACACATTCACATACTATAATTGTTCCTTTGGTACTATAATGTGATTAGCTGTGAATTTGTACAATATTAACAATAATATGGATTTCCATATTACAGAACAGTAATAACAAATGGTTATTAAAAATACATGTAAAGTATGGGATGTGAAAGTACTTCCAAACTCTCAGGAATCCGATTATGTTCTGTTCGTTTTAAATACAAAAATGGTTAAGTCTTTAAAGCAAGTTAAAATCTTGTATGAGAAAAGCAAAAATTTTTTTCCACAGAATTGAACGAATGAGTCTAAAACCGTCTGAAAGCAAGATTGATATCTGTTTTTCCTAGAAAGCCGAGAAGTGGATTTTTGCATTACTATTACTTAAAAATATAGCAAAAAAATAGAATATAGAGAGTAACAGTAATTGTCAATGGTAACGTTTTCCTAGTAGGATGCTTTTGCATATAGTAGTGAGGTGCGATCTGGAAGGAACTGTATGGGATCCCTGCTACTTCCCAGACACCTAATTCAGCATGGATACCTCTATACTTCATAAATAAGAGGAGTTTCCCTCCTCTGTCTGGAATCGTATGAAAATATTTCTACCCATAGGGCAATCATTGTGTTATATACACGTATAGTACAGTAGGAATATAGTAAGGGAGGACTATCAATTTTAATTTTCTGAAGCTAGTTATTAATAGAGCAGCCACTCTATTTCAGACAGTTTGCAGCAGAAATGGCACAGGGTTGTACACCCTTCTCTGTTACTCTGCTTCTGCTTTGTGATCAGAAATGACAAAAGGCCCTGAGCTTGGCTTTGAGAGAGACAGAGAGAAACAACATTGAGACCTTTTTATATTCTTCATCTAGGATACATACTCCTTCCTCAAAAACTGGAAGCTTTTCTCTCAAGTTGTTTTCATAAGGTGGTGATGTTTGTTTAGTGAAAGTTGGTTTACGCTCCCTTCATGGCCCCATAGTGGGAGGGTGTCATCTTTGACACCTCTTTCTTGAATCGTGACCTTCTGTATTCACCTTGTCTATATTTAGGGGAGTAGAAGGAATTTCTTTACTGTACCTTCTACCATTTGCCACACAGACTTAAGATTCAGTCTCTGGTGATGTCCAAAGCTCTTACCTAGCATCATAGTTCCCACTTTTCATTCATCTAATATGAGAAAGTTTAAGATTTATCAATAGATTACAGACTGTAAAACTGGAGTGTAATGGAGGAATACAGTCACTCATCTTTGGCTTCATCTTCTAGAAATGTTGCATTTCCAACCTCAGTATGTTTTGGTTCTACAGGCTCCCAGTCCCCTGATAGGATGTGCCCTTGATATGCACAGGGTAAAACAAAGTTTATTTTTTATTATGCATTTAAAAGGTGTTCCTTAGGACCTTCTTTGTCCAGTTTTATTGTCATTATATTGAATCCAATAACCTGACAATCTCAAACCTGAATAAGTTTTCACAAGCTGAAAAAGGCTACGCACAGACTTTAGGAGTACCAGTTTCCCATATTTCCATTTTATGCTGCAATATTCAGAAATCCTACAAAATAAACAGAGTTAAGTAACTTAAGTGTAGGATTTCTAGCTGTTTTATTTTTATACAATCTGTGGAAAAAAGACATCTACCTTATTCCTACTCATGGTAATAGGCAATCTAAGTAAAGGGACTTTTGTCATGCATTTTACATGAAGATGATGGGCATTCCATTGTATTCAAATGCTTTTGGAATTGCTGTAAAATGACATACAGCAGGTGGGCCAGTGTCATTTGTGGAAAGTCTCTCTGAACCGCAACTCGAGCTGCTGCTGTCTCTCATTGGCATACCGTACTGCTGCAAGGCAACCACTCTTTGCTTGCTTATCTATTGCATTTTATTTTGGTGCAAATTGATCGCTTATTTTCAAATCACATTTGGTCTGTCATTTGCTTCTGCTTATTAATTTGTGGCTGCAAAAATGGAACAAGGAAAAGGCAACCATTAAAAGCACAGTTCTGTGCAGTGTAGTTTTGACAGCAAGGTGGGATAGTCCAAGCCCTGTGTTAAAAGTGCCTTCTTGCATGTGTTTGCTGTTAAATGTGCCTTCTCTTCTGGTTGGTTGGACTTCAAGGATTTTTCTTTTAACTTTGTGCTAACCTGACTAAATGTTTTTGCATTTTAGCTATGTCAGGCTATTCTGATAGCTGTTGTGATGTCTGCTTCAATATTTTACAGCGCTTCCTCATAATTTTAATGGCATCTTTGGGAATGTCTATAGCCAGGCAATGTATCACTATGGATACTTACATACCATTATGGATGAAACACTATTAATGTAAATTAATCTCAGCTCAAAGAATAAGTATGCATATGCATTAACAAATATATTGGAGAAATAGATTAAGAGCATTTTGAGCTGTTTAGATAACTGATATAATTAGTTTTTTTAAAAAAACAACCATTTTGTTTAATGAAATTACATAAAATCTGCTTCATATGATTCCGATGAAATATGCGTTATCTGCTTAATGTAGATTTTCAGTTATCTAATCTGGAGAGGACCATTTTATAATTGTGAACATACTGTTTTAAACAGAATGAAGCAGAAGATTAAAACTCCTCATGCTGGAACATTGATTACCCAATCACATTCCTATCATGCTCTTCTCTTCTACTATCAAATCTTAAAGCAAGATATTCCTTCAGAAACTTCATAGAACATAGGTTTCCAGAAGCTATGAAAGGATGTTTTCATCTATGGTACTTTTGCTGCTTTGACCTCATGAAACCCCTTAGGTTGGATTCCCTTGATAGCTATCTATAAATATTTCATAATATTTAGGGAATGATGAAACTGGTCAAAATACCTCAGAAATTAAGCCATTTTTTTCCCTGGAAGGGAGCACACCGAATGCTTTGCAAGTAGTGCAGGACGTAATGAGCTTAGATCTCCAGTGGAACTCCATTGCTTCATACTTACCCTTATACAGCAATTTCAATTTACAAGCAAGGTCAGGAATGTTTTTTCTTAGTTGATCTTAAATTTTGACAAGTTTATTAATCCTAACTTCTATTATATTAAATAAGCATTATGGACCATAATAATAATAGCACTATCATATTTTGGAAAGTAATTTATTGTTTCCTGACAATTTTTTTCTCTGTGTTCCAGCAGGCTTTTGTCTGTTCAGTTGCCATTTCTTAGGGAAGGGAAGTGACATTTCTGAATTACCCAGAGAAATCAGGTTTTGAAATGTTTGTTAAATGTTAGAGATCATACTTTCAACCAATTCTAGTTAAAATGTAGTTCACAGTCTTACAGAGTGGTTAGTAAGCCGTGACTTTCTCTCACAGGAGTAATTTTCAAGGCAGTGGGGTACAGACTGGGTACATCCTTCTTCAACATCTGCAGCAAACCTCTGCTGTTTATCTGACATAGGCTAGAGTGTTCCTTCAGGCTTCCCGAGCTGTGTCCCATGCTGCTGCAGCCCCTTAGGAAATGTCAGTCAAGAACAGTGGGGCTTAATATATCCTGAGTGGTCGTAGGCCAGAAGGAAGCTTCAGTTGCTGTTAGCTGGGGTTACAGATACTCTAATTTCCTCTGATCTCAGAACACTCTGGCACATCACTTACACCTGGCAAACAGACCTCATGTGCTAATGGTATTCACTGTGTGTGAGGACTTATACATTAGATCTCTCCCCTTTGGGACAGCACAGCCATGTTCAATTACTACTAAAATTCATAGCAGTCACTTACTGATGCTTGTGACGCATAATTTATAGAATAATCACCTTTTAGAATGTGTTAACTTTCCTTGATGACAGTATTACAGTTCCTCAGTATTCTTAACAATACTGTGAACAGGCAGATACTATTATCTAAAGCATAGCTGGAAAAATCTCAAATGTTATTTGTATAGTACTGTAATTTGAAAATGTGATTTCTCTGTTTCGTAAAATAAAGACCTTTTAAAAATTTTCAGAAATCACTGCAGATGTTACAGTCTCTGAGTTCAAAGCAGGTTAAAATTAGGCCAGACACTGAAAACTAATGTTTATCTCTGACATTTAGATCTGCAGGTGTGACTGTATTCAGCAAATGAATCAAACTGAATCACAGAATCACAGAATCACAGAATAGTAGGGGTTGGAAGGGACCTCTGTGGGTCATCTAGTCCAACCCCCCCGCCGAAGCAGGGTCACC
>Ga0065711_1035293_pt1 | contig 22515 bp, 9 predicted proteins | sample Hoacrofraction12_FD_59098 | JGI IMG/M metagenome (GOLD analysis project Ga0065711, IMG submission 59098) | Hoatzin crop microbial communities from Cojedes, Venezuela - Epithelial fraction 12 v2 (version 2) | ecosystem: Host-associated > Birds > Digestive system > Esophagus > Crop | place... | reverse complement strand
TGTGCAGCCTGCTGTAGGTGACCCTGCTTCGGCGGGGGGGTTGGACTAGATGACCCACAGAGGTCCCTTCCAACCCCTACTATTCTGTGATTCTGTGATTCTGTAAAGTACCTCCAACAGTCACCAGATACTTAAGTATGTTTTTCCTTTAGCCAGAAAATCTTTTTAGAAAATGACTGGAATAAATTAAACAAGTTAAATTAAATCTGTACATAAGGGTCTGTGGAGTACCACAAAGGAAAAAACAAACCCCGCTGCAGCCTTATCACTTGACTGCAGTTGCTCAAAAATTCAGACTTTCAGGAAGTTCTTTGCTAATTAAAGTGCAATAAGTTCATAACTCATACTAAAAGCCAGCACACACATTTATGCCACTGAACACACAATCCTTCTTCAATTTGATCCCATTTAAAATAATTTAAACCTTCTGAGTGAGATTTGCAAACCAACTTAACTACTTTGGGAACAGTATGTCAAACAGCTGTGAAAATCTCAGCATTTATTAAAAAACATTACACCCGTCCTTACCTGATTTTGCAAAATTTCAAGATTTTTCATCGTTGTCCCATTAATTGTCATGTATTCAGTTTCACTTGACAATCGTTTGAAATTGCTGGGGAGAGGAATTTCATATGTTATATTTTAAATTTGGGTACAGACGTTAACAGTGAAACACTGTGAGGTTTCTCACATTAGAGAATTCATTAGTTATGCAAAATTAAAAAATCAAGTAAGAAATTAAAATCTATTCAAATAAATAAGTGAACTGAACACTAATAACTTCTTTTAATTTACTGCTTGGGAAAACAAGATTTACGACTTACTTGCCAGTTTCCTACAATGACCCTGACAAAGCTCAGAATAAAACCCAGTTCTCCTGTTACCTACTCCTGATCCAGTAAATGGTTAAAGAAGTACCCTTTCTTCAATCTATGCCAAAATTGAAAAACTATGTGCTTTTGTTACTGTTCTGTTATGTTCATTGCCAGATTAGAGGCAGGGCTAGGGACTATGAGTGGAACAGACTTTTAACAGAACTCATCACCAAATCAGCATATCAAAATACATATTCTTGCTTTTTACTACTACTACAAATTTAAACAGGCTGTTACTGCAATTATTTAGGAAAATAACAATAGGGTATTTTAAATCTATTTTATTTTTAATATGAAACAACTATGTCCAAAATTACTTGACTTCTTGACACTCCCTAACAGAACAGGATGAGACCAACCCAAAGTTTGTGTTGGTTTAGAACCAATGTTAATAAAATAATTGTATTAGATGTGTATTCATATTAGATATAAAAATTATTTCAGTCTCAGCCATACACATGTGGTAGTTGGGACCATGAAGTGAAGTGTAAGATCCTCACTAAATGCTTCTGACAAATCAAGTCACGATTGTCTAGGCTAATCATACTGCTGAATGCCCTTTGCACAAAATCTAGGACACTCTTTACTGTCTTACACTAAACACAATGACTTGCTGGGTACGATTTAAAACTGCTTTCTTGACTTTTCACAAAATTTTTTCAGTGCATTCAATTTTAAACTCTCTAGGGGAGCACTCACACTCAAACTTCTCTGTTAGGCACACACAGCTGCATTATTGCCATATTAAAAATAAAAACAGCACTAAAACTTTCAGAAACATGAAATATTCAGAGACTAATATACATTTGTTGTATGCAGGTGTTTGGGCTTGCTAGCTAATTTGTTCCTACAGAATGGGTCAAATGAGAAGTATTTTCCACAGCTTTTAACAACCACAAAAAAGTAGATTCATGTCAGTGCCCTCAGGAAGTTCAATGATAGTTTGGAAGTACAGCTGACTGAGAACTGTACTCATAGTTGTAATTATTGTGCCCTAGGGTGCTACCCCAGCAAAAAAAAAAAAACCTGGGAAGCAAAAGCAGCAGCACTTTCCGAAGCACACAATATTATAAGAAACAAATCAGTACTTCCCATTATTATCTTCAGTCACAACTGCTGATGCTGGCAAAAATTAAATAGGAATGATTTCTGCTTGGTTCCCAATCCCTACGATTCACAACAAATCCAACCCACTCTTCCAAAAGCACCTCTTCTGCATCTAGGACTTACTTAAAGTGCAGTTTTGCATTTGCTGCATTTCAATTTGCCTGCGATCTCCTAAACCCAATTGGCTAAGAACCATGCCCTTCCATCTTCTCCTGAAAGTGAAAAGGATGCTTTTGGCTGTTTCTGTCAATCCTCAAACACCCACACGCGAGTTTCAAGATTATGGATTTACTGGTTCCAGTGTTTCTGCAATTCACCTAGCTTCAGAGCACTTAACATTGAGCATACTCTGTTCACAGCAAGCTTGCTCTCCGTTAGATCTAAAGACAACTAACTCTGCTCCCCTGCAGAGTATATTTACTATTGTTTCAGAATCAGATATGATAAAGTTGTTCTCACAGCATAATTTATGTGTATTTTATGTCATCCAGGTGTTTGCTTTATCTGAGCTACTCCACCCTGCTATTAACCCTGGTAATTGACAGCTTAAGAGTATATGAATAATAGCCAAGATCAACTGCAGTATATGCCCAACCAACAATTCCAGATGTCACAGCACAGAACGTGTTTTGCTTCCACCCCCTCATCTTCCTTCAGTTTGGGATCAGAACTCGGCAAAAATGTGAACAAAGACAGAGTCTTTGTAGGGAATTTAGGGATCAAATGGCATAAGTAGAAGGTTATAAACAAATATTAAGTCAGTGTTGGTTTTGCAGCAAGAGTGTCAGCACATTCCTTGTGAGAAATTCTAATGTGCTGCCATCAGCCACTTCCTGCATCAGTAAAAATGACCCTTCCGAAATCACTTCAACTGGATCACAATGCAATAATTCTTTCTGTAGATGACAGTGTGACCCGCGTTTCAAAGAACAGACTTGCAAGTGTCTCAAGTACTTAAACAGTACAAGACACAAGTGATGGAAATAGCTGGCAGTTCCACCACTGAGGAGCAAGGCAAGGTAGGATCATGCCATCTGGGCCAAGAAAAATGAAAACAAGGAAACAAAAAGAAATACAAGCTCCTAGTAAGATTTAGGAAACTTTTGGGGGAATACTCAAGAGAAAGAGGTTCCTACTCATAAAATGATTTTTCAGCCTAGAACCACACTTGATGATGAGTATCAAAGGGTCAGTATGATTGCTTTAGGACAGTAAACTGCATCCTCAAGACTTCAATTCTTACATGTTACCTGTGAAATTGGATCTTCTTGGTCATTCTGTCTGCTGAAAAGCTTGCAGTGAAGGGCACTTTTTATGCTTTATTCATTATTCTCTCCACAGGAGATATTATATATAATTTCATACTTGGTAACCTAGCCTGAGTGAATGCATGTTATTCAGATCAGTAGTTTTCAACTACTTTAATTTTGCAAATCTCTGAAAACTCTCCAGCAAAGCTGTAAGGCACTGTACTGAAAGCCTATTAAGCAGCAGCTTTTCTTTGCTCAATTACTTTTTATAGACCTCAAGAGTCCACGTCTTTTGAGATTTCTTAGGGTGAATAAACCACAGAACAAACCTATGTATTTAGAAGAGAATTGCAGGAATCCCTATTCAGCTTTAAGGAGTAAAAACAAGTCTCTCAATTTTTCAGAAGCATTAGCTTTCTTTAGGTATTAAAAACATGTACCACAGTCTAAGTAGCGAAGGACATCAAGCCCAGATTATGTTTTGTATTTAATTAATCAGTTTTAAATTCATTAGGGAATATTGCCATGGGGCTAGAACTTCTGATCAGGATCCTTGATGTGAGAGGAGTGCAGAAACTTCCAGCTAAACCAGTAACAAAATAAAACAAACACACAGAAAACAAAACCGAGAAATACAAAACAAAGAACAAGAACAGGAATGGGAAGACCTGGGAAGAATTAAGAGAAAGAAAAATAATCTCCATCATTTTATCCTGTATTAAGTCTTCTTTTTCTCCACTGATCCCAGAGAGTGGGCCTGCAACCTTGTTCTGCCCAGATGTCTGCACTCTCCCAGCGCGCTTTCCTTGCATACAGCCTCAGCGCTCCACAAGCTCCAAATGACCAAAGTGCAAGAGGTCTCACCTGCTGCCCTTCTTATGCAGTCTCAAAAGAGACAGCAAATCGTTTGCTAAGCACCTGCTCTTTGTGTCTGAAAGCTATGCCTTGCCTTTTTCAGTCCCTCATGCTCCTGAGCTGACTTTGAAACCTCCCAAAATCATTTCAGTACTTCCTTTCTCATAGTGAGAGTGAGTAAATAAACCTGTGCAATGTCTTGTATACATGATATTTCTGACACCATCAGCACCCAAGAGATACAACAGCCTTATGAACACCATTCTCTCAATTTCTGACATTTCCACTGAAAATTCAAGAATGCCCACCATTTTAAGCTGAAGAATCTACATTTTGGCTTCTCTCTTAACTTCATCTGGCCAACTCCCTTCCACCCCTATTATGAAGCACAATCAAACATTCTTCCCCCTTCTTGAATTCTTTCTCTGTTTCCTCTTCCTCCCTCAAAGCCATCTTAACCCTTCTTCTCCTCTTTCACTTCTGCATGTCTTCTGTCTTTACTGCTGGTAGTTCTCCAATCCCAAAGCTACTCCCCTCCTTCAGAAAGATACCTGGCTCTTCCATTCCCTGTATTTCTTGAAGTCCACAGCGTTCAAAATCTAAGAACTACAGCCTCTCTCTTCTGTCTCCACTACGATGGAAAACATGTAGGTAAAATTAAAATGCAATGAGACACATTTCCCAGTAACTGCTAAGCAAAACTGGCTACTCGACTGTATTTCAAAATCTCTCCTAGATGTGTACGAACATCTTGTCAAAAGCCAATAAAAGGTGTCTCAGTATGTAAAGGTATTAGAACAAACCAATTAAAAAAGCTTGTATCATTCATTGTTAAATCTATTTTTACTTGCTGCTAGAGCTCTAATGCACTCTAGCCATGTCCCAGAGTCCTGTTGTGGAAGAAAGCTTTTTTCTTTTTTTCTGATTTTATTATTACTAATATTTTGCTTTATTTAGGATCTTAAAACTGGATTTAAAAAGCTTCATCTAGATTTTAAAACAAAACTTGTTTTTCCCACAGTAATGAGGATTCCTTATCACTTATGTGATGTTTCATGACTCTTACCACTAAATTGAGCTGGAACTTTGTTCAGTTGGGAGAATAGTGTTTATCCGAAAAAGGCACAGAGGTGTAAGGAATTTTTTTGTCATTCTTCCTAGAAAATAGGTCTCTCTCATCCAGATCTGTGTCACTTACATTAATAAACTGAAAACTATCTTACAACTCCGACTTCATGCTCACTGACCTGAATTCTCCTAGGAATTTTAAGTTGCTTGACAGTGGAATTGCAGTATTTCTCTTCTGTTTCCTGCAGAATCACGGAACGACCATGAACCTAACAGCTTTTGCTTAAAAGGCTTTTCCTCTCAGTATTTAGATGCATTTCACTGTCATTAGGAAAAATAGTGAAGCTGAGTTTGCCCCACTATTTCGCTCACTATTTCAATACATGTGACACACTAAAAAAGCCAGTAGAATTCAGGATGGTGTAGTCAAAGCAGTAAAGGCTTTAGAAATAAATACAGAAGAATCCTATCTCCTGAGCATGGGAACAAATATATCTCAAAGAACATATTTTATTTCTTCATTGCATACCACCAAAATATCAAACAGTTCATTGCCTTTAAAGTCAGATGTTCATACATTCACATAAAGTCTGTTAGAGCAACCTTCAGCAGGCAAACGTCAGCTCTAAGTTTTAGCGCTTTTGTTTTCCAGTCTGTAATTACAAGCTATTACAAATGTGACTGACTGCTGCTAGATAAGCCTTCACGTAATTATGTTTCTCCTCTGCTACTGAATTACTTCTACATAAAAGATGCATTTTGTATTTCCCCCATCTGAAAGAACATCCAACTCACGTGTGATTGCACACAAGGTTCTGTGACAATAGCGATCTGCAAGTGTGACCATGAAGTGGCATTTCCTTGGGCTTCACTTTGTTCTTCAGAAACTCTCAGCACAAGATTTCTCTGGCTCCTGCCTCGCCATGCAAACATTTTCAAAAACCTGAATTATTTTTGTTAACATTTTCATTGTATTTTGGAGAGGGAAAGGGCAGCTTAAGGAAAAAAAAATCGATTAAAAAATCCAGAAAACTCAGGTATGTATAACTTCCAAAAATTTTAGTAGATGTCTGAAAAATGTTAAAGCTGACATCTGCAGTCAATTGTTAAAATGCATCTGCATTTAAAAAACACTGGTAATGCAGGGAGCCCTTCAAAATTGTTAAAAATTGCTTCAAAATGTTTTTGTAGTAACTTTGCACAAATAGTGATGGTCTATCAACAAATTTTTGCATGATTGTTCCCCCACTCCTAGTTACCACCAAGCCAACTCAAGGGATATTTGAGAAAGCCAGGGTGTGTTGAATGTCTGTTTTCTTTATAATCGATAACTAGATTCACCAACTCAAGGAGACCTGATAAGTACTGTCTAAATATTATAACATATTAGCACTAATACCTGCTTCCAAAGCTACAGAAAATTATTTACATACATCTGGCAAAATCAAACAACAACTGCAAATCTAAATTAGAGCATTTTTTTTCAAAGCTGCCAAAAAGGCCCGAGATTTTTTTAACAAAGTAAAATTGAGGTTCAGATACAATAGCTGATATTAACAAACTTTTAAATTTGAAAAGCAGCATTGCCAGCAGGTCAAGGGAGGAGATTCTGCCCCTCTGCTCCACTCTGGTGAGACCCCAACAGGACTCCTGTGTCCAGCTCTCAAGCCCTCAGCACAAGAAGGACATGGAGCTGTTGGAGTGGGGCCAAAGGAGGCCACAAAGAAGACCCGAGGGCTGGAGCCCTCTCCTGTGAGGAAAAGCTGAGAGAGTTGGGGCTGTTCAGCCTAAATAAGAGAAGGCTCCGAGGAGACCTTACTGCGGCCTTTCAATACTTTAAGGGGGCTTGTAACAAAGATGGGAACAGGCTTTTTAGCAGGGCCTGTTGCAACAGGGCAAGGGGTAGTGGATTTAAACTAAAAGAGGGGAGATTCAGACTGGATATAAAGAAGAAATTTTTTACGATGAGTGTGGTGAAACACTGGAATAGGTTGCCCAGAGAGGTGGTAGATGCCCCATCCCTGGAAACATTCAAGGTCAGGTTGGATGGGGCTCTGAGCAAGCTGACCCAGTTGAAGAAGTTCCTGCTCATTGCAGGAGGATTGGACTAGATGACCTTCAAAGGTCCCTACCAACCCAAACCATTCTATGGTTCTAGTTTTAAATTTTCCCCCTAGTATCTCCCAGTTTTTGCATCTTGTTTGTTTTCAGTAACACTTGGCAGCAGTACATGTTCAATTTACATTACTGACAGTAACGTCTAGACAAACATACATCAAAGATTTTCACATACTACCATTTTAAAAAATATCCCTTGATTCTTTCAGTTCTGATAAGGAACTTAAATGTTAAGGTATAATTTTTACAAAGACTATGTTTATCACTCTAGTAGGTTGGTTTTTGTTATATTGAAGGGAAGCTGTCTGCTAAAACTTACAAGACAACGCTGGTATGTGTACTGGTGTTTTGAATTGGAAGTTTACATAAGGCAACTTACCTTGGATTGTAAAGCATCTTTTCCAAATTAAATTCTTTGAGGTATGCAATTACTGCTGCCAAAGAGCAAATAACAGGCTTATCCAAGCTCAGTATTACAGACAGTTTTTGAGGACCTAAAAAAAAAACCAAAAAAAAAAACCCCAAAAAAAGTTATTTTCCTGTTAACTCACTGTTTACTACTTTGATATTTCAGAAAAAGCATAACCTATCTTTTAATGTAATCAAATAGAAATTGTAGCATATGTATAGTGTTCTATGACATCTATAGATCACCATAAAGTGAAGTTCCAAAGTATATAGTTCCAAAGAATGCAGAACATTACAATAAAGTAAACACATTATGAAACATAATAACATTTGACTCCATAGGTTTTTCTTCAAAAAATGAGTAACTGCTGGCATGAGAAATTTCTGAATATACAAACTAAGAACTGAATTCTGAAATCTCTATTAGTGCAGGCAACATCTGTGCAAGTTAAAAGGAATGAACAGGCCCTGGCACATGCTGATGGTTTATCTGCCTCGACCAGTCCGCAGAATATGGTTGCACCTTTGTGAGACAGCTATTTGTATTTGATAGTTTCTAAACAGTGCTCAACTACAGTCCCTGTTCCAGCTGCCAGAATAGGAAAATGCACTCCATGATATCTCAACATGAAATGGTACTTTTTTAAAACCCTATTTAATTAAGTTTTTTCAGAGGTGTTTTTTAAAGCTGTTCCTCTCATTAACACACACAAGAACTTGAAGAAACATTTCAGACGTTGAATAATTCCCCTCAGTTGCTATATATGTGTGAATTTTGTATCTGTTTGAACACACATCTTGAAGCTATGAAAAAAGGAATACTAGCCCTGTATTAATTTCTATTTAAATAATGTTCATTTTCAAGGTTCACCTCCTACAAGTTCAAAAAAGATACTGATTTGCAGAAACTTAAGCAAAGGTGGCAGAAGGCCTGCATGGAAGATGGTCCTGATTAACTCGAACATTAAAAAGGAGTATGAGAGGTGGAAGCAGGGACAAGTGACCCAGGAAGAATAGACAGACATTGTTCGAGCTTGTAGAAACGGGGTTAGGAAAACCAGAGCTCACTTGGAGTTGAGACTGGCAAGACACATCAAGGGCAACAAGAGCTTTTACAAGTACATCAGCAGCAAAAGTAAGACAAGGGAAAACGTGAGCCCACTGCCGAATGGGGCAGCAGTTCTGGTGACAAAGGACATGGAAGAAGCTGAGAAACTCAATTGTTGTCTTGGTCTTTACTGGTTAAGATGTGCCTTGAGGAACCCAAGGCCTCTCAGACCAGTGGGAAATTCTGGAGCAACAAATTTTTCTCCTTAATAGACGACGATGAAGTTAGGGAATGCTTAAACAAATTGGACATAGACAAGTCCATGAGACCTGGTGGGATGCACCCACATGTATTCCTTATCTATGTAAGAGCTAACAGGATGCATGCTTCAAAGGCATTCTGAAGGACAGACCTGTAATTATCAGGCACCTCTTCTGAATAAAAATCTGAATGACATACCTGTAGTATCAGGCACTTCTTTTGCATAAAAATCAGTAATCAGCTGGAAAGCATGGCTGTATTCAAAATGGAGGTTTTCCATCCTTTCTATCCTAATTCTGTCATCCCGTAACCTGCAAAGAAAAAATAATTGACTTTCAGTATTTATGCTAATAATCATTGCTTTCAGTATGATTTTATTTATCATTATTTATGTTCATGGAGAACACTTAAGTGGGTTACAAAGGTGTACTTTCTTTTGTCTTTCCTTTGTTAAGAATTGAATGGGTAAAGAATGAAGAGATGAGCACCTTCAGCGTGTTGAGAACATGTCTAAGAGTGTGGTGGGGTTTTTTTTTTTAAATTTTTCTTCTTTCCATTGTAAAAGTGCAAACAAATAAAATCAAACAGCAACAGCAAGCAAGCCCAAAAGAGACTTCAAGAGGTTGTCTAGTATACCTGCGAGGTAGATGCAAATATGTTTTCTTTAAGCATAACAAGTATTTGCCTTATCTGTTCTTAAAGACTTATGATGATTAAATAATGAAGCAATTCTCCTAAGCAACCTATTACCATATTTAATTATCCTTTATGTTCAAAGGCTTTGTTCAATGCTGTACAACTTATTGCAACATTAACCTACTGCATCTTTTCCTATATGTAGCTGATACAAAGTATTCCTGTCCTTTATTTCCTAACTATTTGAAGACTTTTCTCTTCCTTGTGCTAAAGGGCTTGATTTCTTTCAGTCATTTTGCAGTCCAGGTTGTCAAGGATGTTATTAATGATAACCCAGTCCTCCCAACATGCCAGCAGTTCCTCCCAGTTTAACAGTACCAGCAAATGTAGCAAACTTACTCTGTTCCACCATTCAGCCAAATTAGACCTCTTCCACAAATCCTTTCCTACTGTCAGCAAGTAACTGAGAATTACAGCAGTACAGGATTTCCGCCAGTTTTGCAACCCATGACAACTGACCTAGCCTCTTCCCCATGACTCCTGCTTCCACAGTACGCTTATGTAAGACAGTGGTAAAAACCTTTATTCATTGCAGCGTGCCCGAGATCAAAGTTGCTAAGAGTGTCAAGCAGTACACCTAAGATGCCAAAATCTGACTCGGAGAAGAGTATGTGTGTGGTGGTTCTAAGACACAACCTTTCCACACTGGCTGCTTTTCCCAACCACTCACCGAAATTCAAACTGGATGCTGCACGATCAATTCAATTTGTACACCTATTAATACAGCATTACACAGATGTGCTGGTTAAAAAATGAAACAAAAAAAAATCACACACACTCCTCCTGCAACCTTTGAGCATCATTACACAGCTACAGAATGAGTACTGAAGAAGTAGGCAGTAGAAAGATACCAGTAAAAGACATATATAAAAGCTACCTGACCTCTGAGTATCCAGTCTCATACTACCATGGGACATGAATTAATCAAATACTTCTAGCACACTGGAATTATGCCAATGAAAGGGATTGTGTAGGTATTATAGGAAGGAGATTAATCAATACTCTTTTTGCAGGGCTTTTCGACTTCACAGAAAAAAACAAACAGGTTTTCTGCATTAGATTGTACATACTCTCATCTGAAAGGATCAATATGTCTCTGAGGCTCAACTCTCAAAAACGAAGAGTTATTTTCCTATAATTGGTGTCAAACAAACTCTTAGAGGTTGGACTTTTCTCAGCACATCCTAGATGATCCCTTGCTTACTTCAAGTACCTTAGTTTTAACTGACTGATCCAATTAAGTTTTTAGTCTTCAGACCCTCTGGGATTCCACTCTGCCCAAACCCTACTCAGAATGAGCAAACATTTTTAAAGCAAATGGATTTCCGTTAAAGACAATTAGTCTATGTTCCTCAACCTCCAATAGCTATCGGCTATTTTCTTTCTTGCATTTTTCACTTGTTCCAACCTTCACTAATAATGTGTTCCATTTCGCTAAATTAGCATGTGTACTCAATAGAGCCTTTTGCAAGAATACCACTTCAGCATTAAACTTTTTAAAACGTGTTGTATGATATCTGGAGGTTAGCAAGTACAAGCCTTTGAATCTCTTCTGCAAGACAGCAGGGCTTTTCTGTTGACCGTGTGTGAGTAAGGACTTAGAGAAATCTTTTTAAAACAGGATTTTATTTTTCATTTCTACTTCTTAAGTCTTCATAACACCACCTTCAGAAAAGCAAGGCTTAGCAAGGTCTGCAGAGCTAATTTTTACAATCAAAGTCAATACAGGAGAGGTAATTCATTGGATGATTCATGCCACACCTGCTTGTTTTTAAAGTAATGGTTAAAAATTAATTGTTGTCATTTTCTTTAATGCATTTGTGATTTTCTTTCATTTCATAATCAAATCTATCCAACTCCTTAGCATAAACTTCGTCAAATTACAGTTACAGTCAATATAACTTCAGCGACTTCTTATAGCGGTACTTTTGCTCGTCAACTATATTGATAGGAAATAGTTCAAATTAGCATTAGACAACTCAGTGATTTGTAAGGATCTTCACATATTTTCACAGTTATATTCTGGATATGGCATCATCAAACAAATATCTGACACTTTGTCTATCTGAAAGTATGCACCTGATAGTCTAGATAGAGTAAAAAAAAAAAAGAAGGTAATGATATCTAATTCAATGTATGGATAAACCTTAATTTTTATGAAGATGTATGAAAACAAAATTTGCTGCATAAGGTTTTAATGTCTGTCCTTTGTTCAGCCTGATGATCACCCATAGGCCATTTTTCTGATTATAGCCAGAATGATATGTTGATGCTTATGTTGATGCTTTGCCTCTCCAGTTACCAGTGCCTATTTAAATCAGAAGTCAATTTGCCATCAACTTTTGTAAACATCATGCTTGTCAGAACATCTACAATGAACCACTGTGCAACTCTTCCAGTATTTTATTGATATCCTTTCCAGTACTTCTGAAAACAAGCAATCCTCATAGTCTCATGACACTGATGGGGTTAGTCAATAATGCAACTAAACTTTTCAAAGCTCTTTTACTTTCCTTGTACAAGTTCTTCTGCTACTACCCTTAACTGGATATTGAGCAAACAGAGATGTTTCAGGGTTTCAAACTGTCAACTGATGGTACAAAATAAACCTATAGCGCCCCCTTATTAAAATTCTCTGTTCTCTGAACACATTGGGATTTGATGCAGAACTGTCTTTCCTCACAAGATGACTTATGGAAGTTGCTTGAAGCGCTGATCATCAGCCACAGTTAAGAATATGAAATCAATGTGTCCATAAATAGATGCATAAAGGACGGGATCCCAAAATAACACGTTTACACAGACACACACACTTTTGTGTATGTAGTACATTAAATTCATTCCAACCTATACTGTTATATGATTCTGTTACTACAGGGACTAATTTATCTGTCACCCTACCAGGAAAATGTAAAAAGATCAACATTGCTGTGTTTTATACCTCTATTTATCTGAGAATTCAATGCATCCAATTAAAGATTCATTGCTTACCAAGTGCTGTAGGAAAAATATTTAAAGAGAGACCACTCAATTGGGAGAGAAAAAATCTCACAAGAAAAAAGACTAAAAAAAATGCTAGAAGCTAGAAGACTGTAAACCAACAGAAATAAAACTAATTTACAGAAACTGACTCAAGATAATAAAAAAATAAAATCTTTTATTTTAAGAATGAGCTTGCATATAAGCACAAGAGCTCACTACAGTGTGCTGAACAAAACAGGAGTCACTTCATTGCTGTTCTACAATTCACAATTAAACAGGTGTAAAACACATAAAGACTTCCTGAAAAACAAACACAACCAAACTAAATTTTCTTAAAGCTCAGGAATACTTCTAAGGAAAGCAAATAAATCCAGCATTTTACCTTCCAACTACTATCCTGTCGTGCCCATTCTGCTTTAGTACTATTCAAATGCAAGGGTGCAGCCACCATTACTTTACTGTACACCCATATATCACAACACAAGTTCATAAACGATACAGAATTTGGTAAGGGAGACCTCTGCTCCTAAAATTTAGTAAGATTTTATTTCTGATGCTAAGCACAGATTTATAAAGCACAGATAACTGCTATTTAAATTTTCCCATATACTTCATTCAAACTGTTTTTTTCTCCGCACTTCTCTCAGTGTACTCTTCTAGGATGATTGTCTGTCACTGTAGGGAAAAAATGCCTACACTGCCCAGTAGATCAAGGTAACCTGAATGCACTAATCCTTTCAAAAATCCAAGTTTACCACGTCATCGTCCCTTATTAACATGCTTAGCACAAAGTGCATTTCCTTTTATTTGTGATCACTGCATTACTTTTGTTATGCAACTGCTTCTAGCTCAAGGGCTCTAGGTTTGAACTTGTCTGTGAGAACTGGAGATCAACCGTCCTTCCTTTTTTGGTAAATCTTGGCAAAGAGTTCCAGTGCTTCTCTGGCAAAGCCTCAATGACATTTCCAAGCAGCTGTTCTTTTGGCTCTGACTGCTGATACATTTTTATCAGCACAGCTTTTTTCTCATGCCAAAGTAAAGTACTTTCCCACATTTGCTCTCAACAACTTTCAGATACCAGAGATGGAGACAATGCTGTTGCAATGAAAATGGCAGTATGGTCACCTTCTCTCAGTATCTGCCACTCTCAGAATGATATAAATCACTGCTGCCTGTAATAACCAAACAATAATTACCACTTGTATGCTATCAATATAGTACATACAACACTAGCCCACAAGACCTCTAGGTTTTCAAACGTCCCATCCCAAAACCCTCATTCATGCTAGAAGCTGCTGAAAAGCCTAGAAGCAACTCTGACACAATATATACATATAGACACATATGTATATACACACACATATGTATATTTTACATATATATACACAAACATAGAAAATAACATTTCTCAACATGTACATCCTGATTTACTTCTAGACACCTTAGCAGAACTACAGCTGAAAAAATCTCCAACGATATCTACAAGCCAAGCGTCTGAATCCAAGAAACCTGACGAAAACATTCCTTTAGGAACTCGGAGACAGGAGCTATCAAGTAAGTAGAGCGAAGAGATCAGAAAATCAAAGGGTGGAGGGTTGTGTAGGCACCGTATGACACTCTATGCCTTCTGTGATAACACAGTTAGGTACTATAGGACCAAATACAGTTGTGCTCCAGCAGCTACCGCATCCAAAAAAAGACACAAAACAAATCTTTTTCAGGCTCCTTCCATCTGCCTATCTGAAGAATGAGATGAAACACACTGCATGTGTTCCATGGAAACCTAGTAGAAAACATCAAGAACTGCTAGGAAACAATTTCTAAGCACCTAGAAGAAAGCAGGGTAAGTAACAGCCAGCATGGATTTGTCAAGAAAAAGAAAATCCCACCAAATTAATTTTCCTCAGTGGCAGAGGAACAGATTCTGTGGACAGAGCACATGCTTGATTTCAGTGAGGTTACTTTGTTGCACACATTCTCATAACTATCTATGGAAGCATGATTTACACAAAAGTACTTATTACAGAATGGGTACAAAACTGGCTGGAGAACAATACTCAGAATGAGATCAGGGGTTCACTGTCAAAATGAAATACTCCACCTGGTAGCACTCAACACTTCAGTTATCATTCAGACAATGAAACAAGGGACAACTCCAGTCAACTTGTAAAGGGTATGAAGTTGGAGTGACTGCAAAGAATGTTAGAAAGCCAGACTTGAACTCCAAACATGGCAGAGAAATTGCCTAAAAAATACAAGTTCTCTCCATCATGTATAGCTGTGAATTAACACGTGCAAGTAGAATGGCGGATAAATGAAAAGAAAGTCTAGCTTCTAACATAGTAGTTCTTTCCACTAAACATCCAAAGCGCATACAGTTTACCTGTGAAATGACAACACAGAGCAGTTCATATCCAATGAACAGCAGTATTTAAAGCGATCTTCAGTGCCTCCTGCAATTGCGCATCAGGTTGTACAATTGCTCTTCAGGAGTCAGCACAGTATCTTCTCCACACTTCCAGCAATATTTCCCTCTGTGTTTTGCAGGTGCTATATAGAACATGACACTGGGAGGATGCAGGTCACTCAGATTTGGTCTCATCAGGAGACATGAGAGCACACTGGATTAGTCTGCCAAGTGCTTGTTCTACTGTTGCCCTCCACCTGCACCTGGATGGTGATGTGCCAGAGACAGCTTTGTACACTAGCTGCACAAGTTTGTCCCCGGAATCACCACTGACACCACGATTTCTCCATTCAGTATTCTGCTAGCCAGCAAAAATCTCTCTTCTTGCAGGGCTTCAGACAAGTTAAACAAAAAACCCCCAAAGCAATACCACCACCACCCAACACAAAGGAACACCCCATTTAATATCTGCCACACTACATGAACACCAACGAAATAATGCTCCCCTGGTCACACCTCACCATGGAGAACACCTCCTTCTGAATCAAAGTGTGAGTGAGGAGAGAGTGAAGACATAGATCAAATCATTCTCTCATGATAGCCTGGGGTCACGCCTGTGGCTTGCCTCTCTTTTCTGCACACCATCAAGTCCCCCACAGCAGGGCATATTTTGTGGCCTTGTTTAACTGGCCTGTGGCTAGTTTCTGCCCTGAATTTTCTGACATTAGTTATACAAATCTAAAGTTAGAAGTTTCCAGCAGAATTAGAACATACATTTTTTTTTTTTCAGAAAGACAATTTCAGTGTGGTGCCTTTCTGTCAGAGAACAATTCAACAAATTCCAGACGTATGCTACTCAGCACTCCTTCAAACACAAGCATACAGCAGTATGCCAAAGAGTTTACCAGCTAACAGTCACCAGAAGGTTCTCCAAAAGAACGCCACTAATGTGATCCTAACATGGCCCATAGAGCTTGTAGCATCTTTTTCTTATGATACAGAAGAACGTGATAAACTGCTACATCCTGCCAGAGCAACCACGTATGCCAGCAGCATTAAGGATTTTGAAGGAACACAGCGCTTTGATGCTTGCTACTTAGCTTCTAGCCAATGTTAACTCTAAATCGGGGGGGTGGGGGGAGTACAGGTAATGTAAAAGCAAATGTAAGTATTTCTAAAATCTCCAACAGACAATAGAGTTACAAACATGAAAAAATGCATGCATGACAGAAATGAATCAAACTCCACATTTCTGCTATATATCCTAAGATCAGACACGGAAGACTCCATGTCTCTTTCTCTGCACCTAGCTGACAGGCCATGAAACACCTAAGCACCACATAATGCTTTTGGGATCATTTTCAAATTCTGAACTCCTCTCCCTCCCTTCTTTACTCAAGAATGGATCCTTTCCTCTCTCTGTGTTGCCCAAGTTTTTGCAGAGTACTAAATAAAACGTTAATTATCTGTGTTCTTTCCTGTCAGATAGGGTCATTTTCTACGTTTTCGTCTCACATGGGGTCTTAAACTTCATACACTAATGTATAGCTTGACAAGCATACTTTATACAAAGGGGATAAATACTCATTTTCCTCAGCACTAGCTTTTATTACTATGACTGGTCTCAATTACTCTGCAGCTGCAGTTTAGTGCAGATCTACATCAACGTAGCTACTGACTGCTGTGGTACCACTCTTCCAACCCAGTCCCCAGCTGCTTATTCCTACTGATTCCTCTGCAATGGCTGTACAGCTTTTCTGACCCTGCGCCAAGCACTTGGAGCATACTATGACAGAAGAAATTCACAGTGGGGGGAAGGGAAAGCAAGCTTTGTGCTGGGTTAGCCTGGTTACGTGGCTCAGCAACCATGAAGTGAAAAGATGGTGATGGTGACAGGACCAGAGCAGCCAGCTCTGATCACCATTTCTAAGGGAAATTGTGGCAAAAGCTTGCCCACCAGAAAGCTTTAGGAGCACTGGCTACTGTCTCAGGCGTGTAACACAGTCCTCTTCCAGTCATCCCTAGGGCCAGAAGCTTTATTTCACTATTCGCAGTTGCTCAGCAAGAAGACTCACCCCCTAGAGACTTTCACTGCCTGACCCTTCTGTGGTCTCCACCTCCAAGGCTTCCTATTTCCATTGCTTAACAACTTTATTTTGAATGTCAGCAATGATCACAGCGAGCAGCATACAACCACATAGCCTGCCTCTAAAACTGCGGAAATCACGAAAGGATCTTTAGAAGTCATGTTGTCCAGCCCTTCACTTGAAGCAGGACCATCACCAACATCAGACAGATCATTTCACTAAACTGTATAAGCGTCTGTCACTGGTATGCTGACAGAAGGAGCTGACAGAAATGAGAAGCAGCTTGTAAGAGCGAGACCGGGGTCAGACCAAAGTGAATTCTAAAATGCAGCACAAAAGAGAAGGCTGTGGGATGGAGCAGTCACAGCTGCAGGAGCTACACCCGGAACTCCCACAGAGAACAGCACAGGACAACAGCACATTTATCTACTAATACGGCTGCATTCTAAAAGGAAATACTGCAGCACGAAAAGCAGAGCAGTTGTAACTGCTCCTTACTGAAACCATGACAAGGAGCTGAGTGCTGAAATTTTCCAGTACGTGACATGCAATAGAAACACGTAGAGAACTGCTGTTCTCTGGAAAGTACAACAAAACTGATGTTTAGGGAAAAGAGATCTAACTTAGAGAAGCAATGTCAGGGTCAAACCAAGGAGTCCAATCTATACAACTATTTGGAAAAGAAAGCAGAAATGTAATCCAGGAATTATATCATTGTTTTAATCTGCTTTTGATATATTTCCCCTAGAAGCCAGCTATAGTCCATCCTGAAATACTTATTTTTACAAAGACAATGCCCTACTGCAAAACACTGTTGAATCTGCTTATATGAAGAAACACTATAGATAATTTCATACTTGACCATAAGACCTACAGCATGTTATCTTCTAACATAGTGACAATTCAGTCTCAAAGCTCCCCCCTAAATTATCATGCTTTTTTACCACAAGGGACTTGTAAAAGAATGTCTACACCACCAGGCAACAGGGTGGCAGACAGACAAATCGAGCTCTGTATTATATATTATATAACTAGAAATATTACAACCTTACCTTGCATCATTAAAAAAAACCTTCAACTGCTTCATAGATGTTAGCAACAAATTAAATAATAGGAAGAGAGTGACTACCACTAAAAGATACCAAAAAAATATCTGAACAGGCAGAGTGAAGGAAAACATGACAGAACAACCTTCAAATAAAATGACTTCTGAAACGCTAATACAAATGTGTATGGTGAATTTTGGACTATCACCTCGCTCTACATGGCAGCTATTGTACTACCTCCCTTCACAGCCCCACACTCCCTTCACTGTATTACACACCTTTCAAAAGTGAATGTACTGCTCTTTGCTTCACAAGGTCCTGTGTTGTCTGATCATATTTGTGTTGACTGACAGGAACATGAAACTTTGCCATTTTGAACAGCAAAAACTTTTGAGCACAAAGCACTTTTCTTTGTCTCTCTTCTAATCTTTTTGGAGAGGCTTCCCACCTACCAGATCTTGCAGTGAATTCATAACCATTGTGCTTCTGTCAAAATACTGCCTACTGTCATGAAAACTCACCATTACAATCCCATTCCAGGTTCAAGCTGATGGGAGAAAAATTCAGTAGAGTATATCTTATTCGAAGACACATCCTCCCTAGCAGCAGAAGTAACGGCCCAAATTCAGTATGAACAAAATCAAGCTCAATGCTTAACAAGGTTTCCCACCCATTTTAATTATCTCCCTTTCCCTTATCCTGTATCTGAGCAACAATCTTAGGCATTTTTAGTTTAATATAGTTGAAATATTTGAAACTCAAGGCCAGGGTGGATGGGTCTTCGAGCAACCTGGTCTAGTGGAAGGTGTCCCTGCCCATGGCAGGGGGGTTGAAACTGGATAATCTATAAGGTGCCTTCCAACCCAAACCATTCTATGATTCTATGAAATACCACTGGCCCTCAAAACATTCAAAATTATCTGGAACCTATACACACATATGCAAAATATTTCGTGCTTTGTCCAAGAAAAGAAAGCATTTCCTAGGTGTTAAAATGAGAAAAAATTAACAACAGATGGCTACAATACAACATACTTCTGGAAAGAATCTTGAATTCAAGTTAGTGACTTATTCACAGGATTAAAGCAAACCCCAAATCAAAGCTGAATGCTGCAGAATGTATGAGTCAAAGAAAATCCATAGTGGTTCTGAGGAGAGCTGCTGAAGTATGAACCGTGCATTTGCCCAGGTGATGAATAAAAGGATATCCTACTAGCACAGATAGACAACATAAATAGCAAGTTGAATGGAAGTCATCACTGGCTTACGAAACATCATTTCCAGTGATTATATAACAAATAATGGAGATGGTGACAGAGAGAGTCCATCCGTTGTATCTGTTATAAATCAATTTGAACTAACCTCCCACAATTTGAACTAACCTCCCACAGTACTACCACAACTCTACCTGCCAAGAACTGTCAAAAACATAAATCCTCTTCTTTAATCAGCATGAGAATTGCTGTGGAAATTTACTAGGAGCACTGAACATTCAATACAGACCACACTAAGAAAGTATATTGCTTCTGCGACCAGGAAGGCCATACCAGGATTTTCCACCCATCGCTGCACTGAAACCATTTAACAGCTCTGAAGATGCGATCCAGCTCCTGTTCAGGCTCTTACACACCTTCCTGTGGTCTGTAAAGACACGGCATGCCCACTGCTTTGTTTTTAGCTTTGTGTAAGGGAAGCTCAGAACCTTTCGTAACGAACACTTACATGTACACTAACAATAGAGCAAAAGGGAACTCATATGAGACAACAGTCTAGCTGTTTTGTTGGGCGGGACTGCTGTACTAGAGGAAGAGAGAATATGTGGATGTCCCCCAGGGACAGCCTGAAGGAGGGAGAAGGCCAAGAAGCAGATGGTTGTACTTTCCACACAGATGTCATGTGGGAATGGAAGAGCTGAAAGGCCTCCAGGAAGAATCTATCTATGCCTTGTCTGCATTACAGAAAGTAATATTCTGACCCCTGTCTGGAAACTGATCAGCAGTCAAAATTAGCTACATGTAACTAATTCTGCCCTCTGATCCACAGATTTGTGTTCACAGCTGGAGAACTCCCAATACTCCAAATAAACTAGTGGAAACTGGAAATTCTCTTCTTTCAGTTTACTAGGAGTGCAGATCACAGTTCAGAGCAGAAACAATGGCCTAACATTTCTCCCATGCATTCCTCAGCTAAGTGCTGTCAGAAGAAACACACTGGTTCTCAAAGTGGCAGATGTCAACTAGCAACACGTATCTGAATAAAATCTCCCATGACAAAAACCAGAAATGCTGAATCATCTTGATAAATACTCTGCATGACCCTGTAGGATTACAGACCAACTTTAAAACATTAAGGAGAAAAAAAAAAAGAAAATCAAAATTCAGCCCATAACATCTCACTTAAATTTAAATTTGTTGCGTTTTCAAAGCTATGTTGACACGTCATTACACCTGGCACTCCAGCAGAAAACCTGCAATCCTTCCTGAATGCTTTGCTTAAAACACCACATTATTCTAACAAGTTATAACATAAAGGAGAAGAGTTCCAAAATACGTCTTCAGGATTTGGATAATTTTATCCAGATATTTTTGCACAAGACTTAATATTCTTAATTCTGCAAAATAAGTATCTGATCTATACCCAGACCTGAAACTTTTGGGTAGCCATTCCTCTGGGTATTACCCACCATTAAAAAAAGATAGGAAATACATTCATCTGAGCTGCAGAGGAAAAGAAAACCAACAGCACGGTGGTTATATACCACACAAGGGTCCATACTCAGTGTATAGGACTACATGACCCAGCTGGAGGAACAACACATCTAGGTTATGCTGTACTAAATGTAATTCAGCTAGCAGAGGTAAAAGAGTGATAGGAGGCACAAAGCTTCACAGCTACTGGTATCAGTGTTAATAAACTGGTTTGCCTACTTCCTTTACAATCACACCTCAATTATTCTTGTCACTTAGACTTGATTCTTCCATGCAGGTAGGTCACTAAAGGATATCGGTATGAATTTTGTGCAAAGAAAAAGCAGGGAAACATATCAGGATAAAGTAATTCGCGTACCATGAAGGCAAATCATTCTTGTGGCAGTGAAGGCTACTAGGCCACAGTAGTGGTCTCAAGTGATCTGCATCCACAAAGTCTTTCTCGCACACCTCAAAAACTCAAAATCTGTGCTCTGAGCGCTGGATGTTCTTTGGAAAACTAAGGAATTTTCCATGCAGGAATTCTCTTAATATGTCTTCATGTAGAGGACTTCAACCATCCGGTATCCAGGAGATGAAGCGATAAGCTCTTCCCTTTTCTATGGGCAAACTTCATAGGCAACAGGAAGGACAGCACACACTAGTTAAGCTGATTATCTAACCATATTTTTCAGCTGAGACTGTGCCACAAAGTCTCTTATTTTTTTCTTTCTGGCATGCATAACTTGCTGTTCACCTTTCATTCTCCTCTCACGCCACTGACAGCACCACTTGAACCGATGCCAACTGAACGGATATGATAGATTATGTAACTACTCAGTCTACTAGGTTTTTCCCTTTCTTCCCTCCATTTGGAGGATCAATGTTTGGGACACATCTAACACGTTCAAGTCCCCTCTACACTACAGAAATAAAAATATGAAGCCGCAACAAGATCTTGCAGCTGTCAGCATTTGTAACCACAGATGTAATTAGAGACCGCAAAAAAAAAAACCTATTAAGCATCTCCACCCCAAAAATCAAACCTACTCTGTTTTGAACAATCTTCAATAACCAAACTGAGTTTGCCCTTCAACATGGCCTATTCCTTGCAAGCCTTTTTATCTTTTTTCAAGGAAGATCCAGCTGTGTGTTGCTACAGTGCATTTTTCATAATGTGGCTGGAAAACTGTATTATCTCTGATTTTCTTCCAAAAATGACTCCATCCAAGCTCTCCAGCTATGATTAAAGAGACTCCAATTCCAAAGTCACAAAGATACCCAGTGAGACACTACCTACAAACCTAAACACAATAGACGAAGTTTTGCTCCATCCCCATCCTTTTTTCTCTGCTGTTACTGAACTTGCTCTCCTTCATTGCTGCTCTGGTTTCTGCTGCATTCTACTTCTCCCCAGTGTGACCAACACTTCTACTGCACTCCAGAACAAAACTTTCTAACTTGATCTTTCAGTCATCCAGTGAAAACAGGATGACATTTAAGATAGTGGGGGCGGGGGGTGGGGTGGAAGTTAAATATAACAACAAATCCAAGTATGGAGTGAGCAAAAAGTCCCCAAGGAGGTAACCTGAATGAAAGCAAAAAAAAAAAAAAAAAAAA
>Ga0065711_1035295_pt1 | contig 22516 bp, 9 predicted proteins | sample Hoacrofraction12_FD_59098 | JGI IMG/M metagenome (GOLD analysis project Ga0065711, IMG submission 59098) | Hoatzin crop microbial communities from Cojedes, Venezuela - Epithelial fraction 12 v2 (version 2) | ecosystem: Host-associated > Birds > Digestive system > Esophagus > Crop | place... | reverse complement strand
ATTAAAAAAAAAAAAAAAAAAAAAGTTTTACCTGTGAACCCTATCTTCTTGTAGTTACAAATACACATTATTGACTTGCAAAGAAGACAGGAATAGAGAGAACTTGAGAGTGAGTTACTACTGAAGGCATTTACTGCCCCGTATTTACCAGTAGCAAGAAAACAGCAGCGCTCTGCTAAGATCTAATCAGGAAATGTGATTGCAGATGCAGTTTCTTTCTCTTCCATCTAAATATGCTCCTACCCCAACTCTAAAAATAACATCTCAAAGAGGAGGTAGCAGAAATGTTTTTCAGATATAATATGAACTTGATTAATCAATATATACACTTTGCCTCGTCTTATATTTCCTTTGGAAAGGACTTGTGATTTTGCTGCATAAAAGTGTCCTGACTTGCATTTTGCAGACCAAGGTATGTGTTTGAAAGATCTTCGTGGTCTTGCTAATCTCTGTGGGTTTTGTCATCATATTTTTGGGAGCAGCATCATGTCTTCGCATCTTCCCTGGCATTGTAGATGTTATCCCTATTGTACAAAAGATGAACCAAAGCAAACGGATACTGAAATTACTTTGGTTGTCTACAGCACTAAAAAGTATTGAGCTTGGAGTCTCCTAACCTTGAGACTTTCTTGCTTTTTTCTGTATCTTCTCTAACAATGAGACAAGCGTTGGCAGGTGCAAGCAAGTATTTCATATACATCCTATCTGTATTTTCCAGGAGGATTTAAAGGTTCAGTTTCACTTAATAATAAATACCAGCAGTTTGCTGCTCTACAGAAGCTGTAATGGGATGCTGGCAATAATATATCTGAACACTGAGAAAGTTTGGTTTGGGGTTTTTTGGGGGATTTTTTTGTTGGTTTTGGTTTGTGGTTATTTTTTAAATACATGATGTCATCATGTACTTTTCTTTGTAATATGAAGCACAGGTAAAAGCAGCGAGGCCGGTGTTGAGCCCCCCTCACCGCTGTGTTACACCACTTTGCTGCTGGTAACAAACCTGGAGACACTCTCCAGAGAGTGACTCTGGAAGGCGGAAAGAGTGCTACAGTTGTTTCCAAGAATTACAATATCAAATTAAACATGGGATTTGGTCCATCTCACCCTTAGAAAGTGGTGTGAGCAGCAGCTGGAAAATGGAGCAATATGCAGCCTCTCCAGGCATCATGGAGAACAGTATCAAGGTCAGGGAATCTTTGGAGTTTTCCATCTCTGTTCTCCTTTAGGTACTGTGCTCTAACACGAAGGTCTGGAAGGAAATTCTGTAATGTTTGAATTGCAGTGAATGATTTTTATCCTTTTAACTGCTGCATGGCTCTATCCAGATATAATTTAGTCTCACGTATTGAGTGTCTGAATTATCACGCACTGGTCAAATGCACAGTCCTCTTGCATTTTGCTGCATTTGGTTGGAAACTCTGGTAATATAATTTCAGTAGCTCATTTTGTTACATGGGCAGCAAAAGAAATATTTACCATGTTTCCCTCCTTGTAATTATCGAAACCGTGATCAGTTTGCACCCTTGCAACCTCCCCAACCCTTGTTTTCTCAACAGTATATTTCAGGTGAGAGACTGAGTGCAAGGCATGGTATAGCCAGGCAGAAATATGAATATACTATGGGTAGATGTAATCAAACTACTCCAGCTCATATGAGTAAAGGCAGTAGTGAAGTTAGGTTGCAGTGTTATAAGCAGCACCAGCTGCTGGCAGCTTTGTGTTTGAGTACCCTCGTCACTGTTTGAAAGTTTATTACCCCATCTTCATAGCTTTTTGTTTGCAGGAGAGAGTGGCCCAACCTGCACTGCCGACACACCTTCAACCTGGAAAGGCTGGTGTCATTCCAGCGGCGCTGGCAGAGGCTCACTATCCCACCTGGTGGTGAATAGAGGACTCAAGCTCTGATGGGAATGAGCTCTTTTTCCTGATGTTAGGAGGAGGGAAAATAAATAAGATGATGTTTAGAGAAGGGAGCAGCAACACATAGCTCAGCCTTGCATCATCCTTTCTTAGCGTGTCCTAGCCCTGGCTTTGAAATGTCATCGCTTGTAAGGAATGAAGACGCACTGATCAAAGCGAGCAGGGATTATATCCCCTTAGCCCCGAGTGCTGGTCGGGGGGGCAGAAAGAGGTATCAGTCATGTACCAACACAGGATAGATGAGCTAACTTCAAAAAATAAAATAAATCCACATGGCTGGTTGTTAGGAGTCTATTTCCCAGCAATAAAAAGAAATACCCAGCCCATTTCTCCTTGCTGTAATTTTGTTTCCAGCAAAATCTGAAAACCTCAGTTTTGATTATTGCTATTGGGAAACATATGTGTTGTGTTTTATTTGATTCAAGATCGACTAGAGCAGTCTGAAGCTGACGATATTAAACTTCTGAGCAGCTTAACCAGAGAAGGCGCAATCTTGGCTATTCCCACAAAGGCTATACTAGCAAATGCCACTTGCACATTTTTGTCACATATCAATAGAAATTTACAGCTGAAGAAAGGGTGGGTTTTTTTTAAAAAAAATCAATAGTTTTTCATGACTGCCTGAAGCTTTGTGATCTGACTCACTGGGCTGGTTAGAACTGTTTGCTGAAGCTATTCTGGTGGTGGCAAGAAGGTATAAAATACTTTTTTGCAGCCAATATCTACATTGAATGGTTCTTCTAAGCCTACATAATATAAAATGATTTTGGAAGCCTGTACAATCACTTAATACAAGTTTCTGCATTATTTTCTCCATGTTTGCATTTGTTATTTTGTACTTATCTGCTTTTTAAAGCAAAGCAAATTATTACCCAAAATAATATCCCTAAAAGGACTGCCCAGGGTGGGGCAGAAAAACAGTTGTTATGCATAGTACTTTTTACGTCCACATGTTTTACTGTATTCTACCTGGAAAATATGTTTGAATGCGCTTTGCAGGGAGGGGGTACAGTACGTGGATTGCAAGATTACATAAGAAAGAAGGAGGGCAAGCAGAGAGCAAGCTTTAATTTCATAATCTAATGCCACTGATTCACAGGAAACCTCTTTAGGCCCAGGCTGTGTGGAAGGTGTTGTAACACTGTAGAGTGTTGATATTTTAGTCATGAATGTGTTTTCAAAGATCACTGAAGTCACCGTCATGCTCTGCTGACCCAACCCTGTGTATTACAGTTCCATTTTATACGGCTTTTTCTCCAGGAGCAACGGAGGGGGGGTGTCACCGTTTTGTCAGGCTGTGCCACAAAGTGGAACTAAGGAACCTCAAAACCTCAGTTTGGCAAGGAAATCAGGGGTGAGGGTGGAAATCAGGAGGCTGTATAGAAACAGCATTTAAAATCTACTTCTGCTTTTGGAATGGTTGTGGAGGCTGGTGATGGGAACCATCGAGTTGGGACTGCCTGGGCTCGCTGGAGTGGAAAGTACTCCAGCCTGCAATGACACAGTGTGGGATAGAAATATAGCATTTCCTACAGCAGGTCTAAATCCTTCTGATTTAGGAGCTGTCCAGTTGTTTCTCTGAGTTTTTTTTGATTGGTTGGTTGGTTTGTTTTGGTTTTACTGGCTTTTCTAGATTATGAGCAGGATGTAGAAGGGTTTCACTAGTAAGTGGAATCTAGCTCATATCGTAGATTTATAATCAACAGATTATCAATGTCCCCGGAAAAGTGTCTGACATTGCAAATCTCAAACTAAGGTTAAAGGCCACTTCTACTGCACTGCTTTCTGCAATTTTTGTTTGCTTCTGTATCCAACAAACCTTAATTCCATTGCCGAACAGGGATAAAGAAGTTTGATGCCGGATATGGAAGGTTTACATCAATGTATTAGGTTTTGGGTATACTCCCTTATTAGAAAACTGTGAAGGTATTAAGTGCTTTATAGGTGGTTATGGATTTTTTTCCATTTATTTGTTTTTATATAAAGTTTTCAAAGCAACCTTTTCTAGTGGATCATAGACAATCTCTGCAAGAGTTGCATTCTGAGGCTTCATATTGTGTTTCATTAATTTCTAGAACAAAACAATTGTTCACAAGGAAAACCTATCTACTTTTCCTATTTTTATCCTTCCCAGTTACTAAGAGTCAAGCTAGAACCTTTTCTCACTTGATATCAATACCAATAAGTACATAAAGGTAAATACCTTAAGCAGGGAGAGTTTTGTAGTTTCAAACAGTGAATCCATGAGACCTTTCCACATGCAATCACTTTATCTGTATGTCAGAGGGGAGACTTTTTTTTTTAATCTTTTTTTTGAGGAAATTAATCTTTTGAAGTGATTGTTATAAGGATACATGAGAAGGAACAGAATCCAGCTACCCTCCCTTGGGATATGCAGAGATAGACAGCACACATCTTGGCACAAGATTTCCTGAGTATTTACCCAGCTTCTCAGATAGGTTTGGCAGCCTGATTTTTCTTTAATGCCACAACTGCTGCTCATGTATGCATACCTGGGGTTGTCTATGCTATATATCAGTCTCATTAATGGCCATGAAGCATGCACACCCCTAGGTATTTTATTAAGTATGCACATTGCACAGTAGTTTACTGCTTCTTACTTGTTACATCTGCAGAGAATAAAGTTAAAGAGCTGTCTGTGCTTCAGTCAAGGGCACGACAATTAGCTGTGTCAACATATCTAAGCTGGTTTAAAGTCATTCCCCTCAAAGAGTGGGAGAATGGCACTGAAGGGATAATGTAACATAGGGTAACTGTGAAGATTTGTCTGTCTAGAGATGTACCCCACTCTTGCACCAATATCAGCACCTGAACTGGGTCGGTTAAGGATACTGGGGAGTCCAAGAGCTGCTCAGATCCCATTAGTAGTGCTGTCTCTGCAAGAATTCCTTCAGCAGGGTAACAGGAGCAAAAAGCAGTAAACATTAATTTTAGTTACTTAAGGCATTTGGGTCTTACCCTGAACAGATATACTGGTTTCAAAAGATACCATTTTTATTTATTTTTTCTTTAAAAAAATACAATTAAAGAGTTTGAATTGAGCTGTGAATCAATTGTTCTGTAGAGAGAAATGTGTGCACACAGAAATTAAAGAATAAATTAAGCTGTCTGCCATGGAAGTTGACCCTAATTAAGGTCAATTCTCCTTGATAAGTAATTAATCAGGAATCCTTATTATAGTTTAGTCTCTCTGTTAACAATAAACAGAGCATTATTTTATTTTTATGGTGAGAATAAGTCTCTTAATTGATAGTATTCTGCAGGAGGGAAACATCCATCAGCACTGAAACTGATACACTGAAGGCATTTGGAATTAGAACAGCGTTAGTTAAGTTAGTCAAAGAACAAAGCTGCAAAGCTCAAGAATGTACATCTTCTGCAAACCTCATCTTTCTGTAATTTGTTTCGTATAAAAAAAAGCACGTCACCTATCTCTGTCTTGAGGTTATTGCAAATGTTATTATTTAACATAATTCCCGTAGAATCCAGTTTATTATGGTTGTTGTACTCTGGTCATTCATCTTAGTACCTGAAAAACTTTCACTAAGCAGTAACAGCAAATATTAGTTATGTTGTTTTGTATTCTTATCCCTCTGTACAGAGTGTGTGCAGTAGGATGTTCTGTCTCACCTCGTTCATATATATAAGCATGCATACATAAAGCATATAGATATGTAAGCATACACACACAGAGGCATCTGTATTACATATATAGATCATGTTGTATTTATACCGGTAAAAGAAGGTGGAGAAATTTTTTGATTGTCAGTATCTGTCTCTCACTTCAAGTTTAGTTTCAGAGTGTGGGATGCAGCACAGAAAATAATTATAGTTATCTAGGAGGCAAAGTAAGTGCTCCTGTGATATAAGAAGTGGAGTTTAGTGGAAGAGCAGCTCCAGTGGATTCCTTGTTTGCAGCATGTTCTGTATGCTGGAGTTTGTGGAGTTTCTTCACAGCAGAATGGGCACAGTACTTGCACGGTGCTTTGCCTGAGCAGTCCTTAGGATGTGCAGAGCTGAAAGAGGAAATGGGACAATGCTTATTGGGGAGATCTGTCAATCGCAAATGCCCTTTGCTATGGGGAACAAGCCAAGGAATCTGTTAACAATTGCACAGGCAAAGCACAAGTGGCAAAAATCTAGCTTCACTTCAGGTGAAAAAATTTGTGCACGATGTCTGCTGATGATACTACTGCTTAATGAGACTGTTTGTGGGCAAAGAACAATCTGGGAAAATAAAATAAGAAAAAGAAATAGGGTTTTCTTTTTATAGCCCTAAAGCCATCACATTTAGTGGAGAACAATGTCTGAAAGTCTGTATGTGCACACAGATGCACGCATGCCTACCTTGCCTGATGCTATGCTAAAGCCATTTTGAGCCTAATGCTCTCGAATAAATTGCTCTAGAGTGGTGAATTCACTCATGTGGAAACCTCACCTCTATGATGCTAGCAAAGTCAGCAAGCCATTGGGTTATCTGCTGCAGAGCACAAGGCATTTCAAATGTCGGCTACCCAGAAGGCTATTTAAGATGCAGAGTTTTTCCCCTGCTGTGTTTTTAGGAAGTCTTAAAAGTGGAACTTGATCCAACAGGTCCATGAATCCCTTTCCCAGTGTCTGTGCTTTTTTATTTTCTGTCCTTCCTTTTAGAGATACCCATTCTCTTCCCTGCCACTCTGATGTATTTGCAAAGGCTTATCTGACCAAATAGAAGCAAAGCTATTCACAGCCTTCAAGTATTCAAAGATTTGTTTGTTGCAAGAGATGTACCAGCCAGCTAGGCTGCATTTTGGAGTGGCAGAGCTGCGGGGAGGGAATGTATTTGTAGGGTAGCTATTTATAGTGGGGGTCTTCTGGTGTGTAAAATCCTGCCCCCTCCCCTTTTTTTTCCTTTTCAAATAGTCCCTCACTAACATTAAAGCTGTAGAAGTGTGAAAATACAGTCAGTTATATGTCTGGTTTCCACTAAGCTTTTTCTAGGAAAACTTTGATCTTAGTAAAGCCAGAATTTTAATAAAAATAGTGAAAGCACATCATTTGCAGCTGCTGTCTGTCAAATATTTTAACATCACATCTCTTCCACCGCGAAATATGCGAGAATACCAGTAAAAGGCAGAAGCTCTGAAAAAGTGACAGGTAACTCTAATGAGAGATGCCCTGGTTTTACCACGTTGCTGTTTCAAAAGTGGCCTTGACTTCAGTGGAGTTACTTCCGACTTTTAACTTTCAGAGGTAAATATCTGCCAGGTATATAAAAAATACAAAGAGAAGGAGGTAGATACACTAAGGGCAGAAATCAGGAGTACACTGTCAGTGAGGTTAGAATAATGCCCTAAAAATTTGATTGCAAATAGTGTCTGTTAGGCAACCAACAAAGTGGTAATATCCAACAGTAGTAAAAGTCTATTGTAAAGTACGTAAGAAATGAAGAGTTTATAACTAAAAGGGTGACATTGTTCCATTCCCTTGTGCTGTTTGAAGATAAATGGTGCATTTTGCAATTTTGGCTGTTAATGGCTGTTGCGCTACATGTTGTAAAACGAGTATTTTTATACTGTTACGGATTTTTTTAAATACTATTGTGTTCATTAACACAAATAATATATTTGGACATCATTCAAGCCTGATGCTGATCGTTCCAGTGAAGACAACATTCGTGACTGTTCCCTGCTTCAGAGAGGCATTCAGAGCCTGACAGTACTGAACACTGTTATATGCGAAGCTCCCTCACTGTGGGTTAACTTCTGTTTTGATTTTGTCTGATTTGCTTGGGGTTGGCCTTTTCAAATATCTGGCAGGTTTCTTCTAAATACAATAAAGTTTATTTGCAAACTTCTTTTATTTCGAAGAGCACATTGTTGAAGGTGTTTGTGCTATTTGCAATGCTTCCTTCAACAATTTCCTGCTTATAGAAGCTGTTTACAAACACTCATAATTTCCTGTATGCAGCCTTTTTGTTACTTTGTGGCACTTCTCTTCCACAGGGTGGGTTTTTGTTCCATTTTGTTTTTTAAGATTCCAAAGCAATGTCATTCAAACCTTGGGGGCTATTAGCAGCAGTAACAGAGGAGAATGTAGAGGTAGCTATCAGAATTTGCTTTCCCCTTCCAGCTACCCGTTGGATTTCACAGTCCAGTCAACTGAAGCTGTTTGATCACTTCATGTGCTACATGTATTCAGTGTAAGAGTTTTTACATGCTATGCAGCGTTAAGTGATCAAAAGAAGTGTTATAGCATTAATAACAGGCTACTCTGCAGTGCATACCTCAGCACAGCATGCAGGGAAATTGTCAAATTGATTTTGATTCTGAGACATCTTCAAGATGAAGAAAGGTAAGATAAAGGAAACTACTACCATTGAGAAAAATATGCATGGTATTAAAGCTTGCCGTGGGATGACTCTACAGTTGAAGATGAGAGAAATCAAGCTGGCAACAGAAATCACAGGACTGCTCAGAAAGTGTAGGACAACCAGGACTTGCCTTTCTGTAGGGAGCCCAAGCCCAACCTGTGTCATGTTGTAGCTCTGCTGTCTGGTAATGGCATAGCTATGTTTCCTTGTGTGAGGTCTTTTCACTTCAGTTGTACATTTGTCTTATGGACTAGTAACTCATTTTTTTGTTTGTTTGGAGTTTTCTTTTGTTCTGCTTAACCACTTTGCAGATATGAATTGTTTCAGATAGACAGTAAGCTTCTGAAGTGAGAATATAATGTTTTCTTCATTTTATGGATAGGAGGCAAAAATATTCATTTAGGTGCACTATTCAGATGATTGCCTTTTAAATCAGTTAATCAGTTTGTAGGCTGTTGTGTTTCTTTTTTCTTTCAGTTTTCTTTCACATAAGTCCATGTCAATAATGAATACGTAGCAGCCCAGATGAATTAGGAACAGGTTGTTTCCAATTGGAGACTCCAAAGCAAGAGAAGAAGGGTTAGGAAACAATTCTGGAAATACGTATGTATACAAGCAATCAAAACAATAAAGAAATGCGAAGTCTGTATTTAAACAATGTTTAAAAAGTACTTTGTCCCAGTGTCTTTAGTAGGCATCTGGAAACATTCAAGATTGTCATTAATATTAAAGGAAAGCTTATAAAAGGCATGAATGGAAAGTAGGTGTTCAGTTTTCATTAAAACTCAGTAGTACTTGAGTGTCTAATACCATTTTTAGGTTTTAATAATTCCCTACAGGTTTTTAATATGAAAAGCCCTTTGACCCAGATTCTCAAAAATTTATTAGTTGCGTTTTCATGAGCATATGTGTTGATCATATGGCTATTAATCATTTAGCATGAAAGCCTGCCGGAGAATTTGCTGATTCTTTGCTTCTGGTCCCAGTTATACTTCTTTCTGACTCCAATTTTAGATTTGTTTCAGACACACAAATTATCAGAAGAGTTCTGTGAAGTCTTTCTAAGCACAGAAATCAATACCCTTAAACCAGCACAATTTCCACTGTGGATTAGATTGTAGTGATATCAAGGTGCTACTCCTTTCTTTTTTTTTCCTGGAAGTATCTTTGCACCTTTGGATAACTGTACCCAGTCCCAGGAGCACTATTTTAGTCATGTCTGTGTAAAAACACTATAAAAAGGTGGAAAGCAAGCCTAATTTTCAAATCTCGCTGTGCTCATCTGGAAACACATGTTGACATATGTGTGTGGAGGAACAGTGCTTGCCTTTTTTGAGTAGCTGGAGCTCCCCGTTGAGTATGCCGTTCCTCAGGCTGGGCATACTGTATTTGAGCTGCACAAGCTCACAGGCGTCTGCCTACGTGGAAAATAGGCATGCAAGAATAAAGTTAAGTCATGTGAGTTACCTTGGCTGGTAGTTAAAAGACTTTCTTTTCCTTCAAATTAGGCTCTGTTTAGTATACAGCATCTGTAGTCTCCTCAACCCAACCATACCATCTCTCCACAACTGAGATCCTTGGTGAGACACTAGCAAGGCCAAGACATTTCTGTGCTACATGCTGTTTTGACAGAAAGTACCATGTTAAGGGCTGACTACTTAAATTGTTCTTTACTGCATATTTTCTCAGAAAAATTTAATTTTGTGTGCTGCAGTAATAATGCTGAGTGGATAATCAGATGCAGTATGCTGCTGCTGCAGGGTCTATACCATATGTCTTCCATAACCATTGCATTTTGGGGGGCTGGTTGTTAGGGTAATTGTATCATCTCCGTAATTCATCATCAGAATAACTTGAAATGATACAGCTATGATATATAGCAGTGAGAATTACAGTGTTTAAAACTAAACAGGAAAACTGCAGTCTGAAAGCTGAAGTGTCAAAACTGTAGATTTGTAAATATTTCTACGTTTTCTACTTGCTGAGCTTTATGTGGAAATTGAATTGCTATAACAACACTGCAAGCAGACTGCGAGGACAATTATTTTAAAGCAGAAAGTGATACAAGTCATTATTTCATAGTAGTAAAGAGTAGTTGCTTCCTGCCCTGAAATGGTGGGACAGTGAACACTTCTGTGATACCTTTTTTCCAGGCTTTTTGTTCTGTGATCACATATATGGCATTTTGTGACGTAAAAAATTGGTTTATGTTATGTGTCAGTTCTTCCACTTCGTTAACTACTTAGGTAGCTTTTTTTTTCTTTTCCAGGTACACTTCAGTTGTAAATTAATATGATGGTGGGCCAATATCTCACTTAACTCTTTTAAGGGCTCTTGGTTTAAGGCTAGAATCTGCTTAATTTTTATAGAGCAACATTAAAGAGTGCAGTAGCTCTGGTAATGTCTGTATGTATTTGCATACGTAATATTGTTACAGTGACAGTGCTATTTCTTATATGTTAACCGGGGGCATCTGGTGAACAGTGAATTTTTATTATTTCTGTATTGATTTAGAAAATCTAGAGAATGTAATGGCATGAAACTGGGGTCATTTAAAGGTTTATGAAATGCTCTTACAGAGCTTCCGAGTGAAATGTGAGAGCAAAATATGTTGCAAATTCTCTCTTCATCTCTCTTTAACAAAAGCTGTGAAACAACTGATTGAGGATCCATCGCAAAATTAGGAGGGGAAAAAAAGGTTTGTTGCTGTATACTTATGATTATAGATCTGTTTTTCAAGTGCCTTGTACTGTCTCTGGGAGGATCTTGGTGTAGTTGAGAAATATGTGCTTGGGTTTGCACTTAGGTGAGCAGGTGCTGCAGGAAGTATTGGTAACACTTGTGGCTCTGCAGACAACATTTTTCCGCTCTGAATAGTGGCTTAGCGTAATGTTAGGCAGCAATTTCAAATTGCATTGGTGTAACAAATGGGTAACACAGACCTGACCACACTTCTTGCAGGAATCCAAGGGTCACATTTGGATTCCAGCCACCACTCAAGCCAAGTAATTATATCCTTCAGATTTTGATTCAGTTTCCTAAATGCAAGCATGCTGTGTACTGGAGGCTCAAAATGACCAGTCAGCTGCAGATAAAGTCTTGTAGAGCAGTTTGGGAAGTAAGTATTGTCAGTTCATCCCTCCACTCCTACTATCTGGGGGACCAGGAGGCAGAGAGTCAAGTAGAGGAGAATAAATCTTTCCAGAACCAGGTCTAATGATGGAGGAGCAGTCAAAATTGCTGGGAGGCTGGACTGAGAGGAAGCCCACTTTGCTGCATGTTGCTCAGGTTTGATATGAGGGTAATGAAATTGGTATCCCTTGCACAGAGTATCACACCTCTAGCTGGAAAAAATCAAGCATTTAGTTTAAAATCATGGGATTTTCCATGATTTTTATTTCTTTCTATTAGCCTGACAGTGCAGTAGCCTGCAAGGCTTTGGATATTAAGCTTTTCTGTACAGTCATCAGAATGAGAAGCTTGTTTTAAAAATGAAAAGTGGGATTTTCTCATAACCGAAGGTTTACAGAGCTGTGGGTTTAAGAAATAAGCAAATATGGGGAAAGCTGCAAATAACAGGTGAGAACTGACGAGAAGGAACAATGGGAATAGCTCAGACTCCTTGCTTAGGCAACCAGGAAAAGGACATTTTTTAAAAATTTATTTTCAATTTTCTCTTGTCCACAGTAGCTACCTATTTCCAGCTTTTGGGGAAAAAAAAAAAAAAGATAAACCAAACAGCTTCACACTTGTCAGGTGCCAGTGTATCAAAGACTGAATACTGGGTGGATGCACCCTATCAGACATCAGCAAAAATCTTTGCTTCCTTCCTTGAAGTGCCTACCTATGACTGATAACTTTGTCTGCTAGTGCTCTGATAGAGTTTTCAAGCCCCTCCTACGTTTTCTATAGTATGTCAAGCACTGATATACTGAAAGCTGTAATCCATCCCTGAAAATGATTACCTTTCTGAATTCATGAAGGGACACAAAACCTGACTGTAAGTACTCAAGTTGAGGGATGACATGAGGATGCCTGTGTCTATTGCATGTTGTCTTGCACTTGACTAAAGAGTAAAAAGATTTTATTACTGTTGGTAAAAATTAGGTTGAATATTTTATCACTTCTCATAGAGACAAGGAGTAATAAAAAATATTTAAGAGAAATTTATTATGTTAGGTTAATGACATAATACCTGAGAGTATGAATATAAAAACCCATATCCAGAAAGTTAATTTCTTTCTTTGGAATATAAAAGATGGATTGATTCAAAGAACTCTTCCCACACACTTTATTTTTTCCATGTCTTTCCCAGGAAACATCTCCTCTGGAAGATACTAGATGATAATAAGAAATACTGATGGATCATTAGACTAAAATATACATAGTTACTCAATTAATCTTGGAGTGCAAAAGTATCTTCTGTCCATTATGCATCCCTCCCCTCACTTCCTGAAGCAAACAGTACTATTTTTACATACGCATTTCCTTACAGGATTCAGAAAATCGAAATTATTTTAATTATTTTGCTTACATTTCTATAATATAGAATATTAGCCTCTGATTACATTTGAGTGAAAATTATCTCACTCTTCTTCATAGAACTCAATAAATTTATTCTTCAATAAAATCAAAGTCAAGCATCAGTTACTTCTAAGACTTTGTTATCGCATTCACCAGAAAGTTGTACTTCAGGGACTGACACTGTAAGATGCAAGCTGCTCTATTTGTTCACCTGTGGGAATCATGATATTATTACTTTTCTTTGGAAGTGGCTAAAGGTTAGAAGTTTTATGAGCTTAGGTTGTCTGTGGGCTTTTCTAAAGCTACTGTTGTGCCAAATTTCCACACTCTCATGTTTGACTGATTCCAGAATTATTACTACAGAGAGCAGTAAAACCTTGCTGATGCTATAGGAAATATTATTCTGGAGATACATGTATATATGTTTTATACTAACGTAGGTTTTACAGCGTTTGGAGTCGGCAGATCAGTAGCACTGGACTAGGGTCCAACAGGGAACAAATTGCACTGTCAGCTGCTGGCTTGATTTGTATTTCACATTTCTCGCTTAGTTCTTCGGTTAATCAGCATTCTCGGTGCTTCGTCAGAAGCCTGTTCAAGCCAAGACAGAAGTGTTTAGAGTACACAATTCATAAAACATGCTTGAAAATAATCCATTGGAGTTGATGGATTATAGTAGTAGTTGCCAGTGCTTTGGAAGACGCAATGTTTTGAAATGGTTGGTATACACACATGCATGCACGCACGCCTATACTGTCCGAGCAATCAAAACTCCTAGCATTTCAGAGCACATTAGAAATGTAGGATTGGAGCTAAACGTGTATATCTCATACTTTTATCCAAATGCTTTGAAGCCATTAACGTATTTATCCTCACCCTGTGAGCCTGGATTGCAAATGGCTGGACAGCAGAGGTTAAATTCTAGGCAAAGCCTACATTGCAGTAACATATAGGGGTATGTTGGGTAATACCAAATGAGCTTATCTGCCTGTGTAGTACTGTGGAGTGAAAGTCACCCTGGCCTCAGAAACAGGAGAGCTATGTGGACAAAGCACCTCCATCCCAAAAGTGTAGCTTTTCTGAAGAGCTGCTGGTTGGGGCTCAGAGGATCAGATAGCTTTTCTGTAGGTGAATCGGAGGTCCCTGCACTGCTTTGTCCCAGGGAGCAGTGGTGGTGATGTGATGGCTGTAGCAGCATTCATAGCACCTTCTGATTTGAAGTTCAAAATAATTTCCAGAGACAGAGAACAATGTTTACTCTACCTCTTGAAATGCTTCAGTCCTCTCCTGAAGGTGTGTCCTCTCTTCTGGACTCTCTGAGAAATAACACTGGAGACTCTACCATCTCCTACATGTCTCCACTCTGTTATTGTGGCCTTCCCACTACAGATTAAAGGCACGCTAGGAAAAGGAATTGATTTCATTGCTATGTTCTCTCACATGTGAGATTGAGAAAAATAAAACGCAGCCTAAAAACTATAAACAGTGCTATGGACTTCTGTGGGCCCTCTGTACAGAGCTGGTTTCTACCAGAGGAGATCTGAAGTTGTCTTTGCTAGTGGGCAAGCATAGCCTCCTGGAAGTATGAGCCTGAAATGCTTTGCGTACAGGTCACTGACAAGTATAACATCGTACAGTAATGTTGACTTACCGTAATACGTAATAATGCACAAGAATTTCTGTAGTGCCCATCATCAGGGTGCTGAAGAGGGAACTTCTTATTCGGCATTTGTCTGAGGCCATTTCTTATAGGAAGAAAACGATTATTATGAATGAACAAGTGATGAAGGAAAATTTCTGCTACTGCACTATGCAACTGAGGCTGCCAGAGCGTAAATAGTAATGTAGTATGCTTCATTTTTATCAGTCTCTTCCCTTTGCCCACTACCATGTTGCTACAAAAAGAAGAAGGAAAAATAAAAAGCCGTTCTTTCCCACAGGCTACAGGCCTGTTATATTAAGCATCACAGGGCTGAGGGCTGAGGTCGGGTTATCTCAACAGGTTACTGTACATCAGCTGATCCACCATAATAGTATGTGCACGTAATCTTAACCAATGACAAATGAAAAATAATGTGAGTTACGTTATCTTGCAGTGGAGTACAGTGAGTCAAACTACTGCATGATTATGCAAGGATTTAAAAAACCCACTATCTACATACAGAGGTGCTTACTGCAACTCGGCTGATACACGGTGACTTACTGCTTTGTGACGGTGTCATCATCTGTCTGGGCCCACGTACTGTCAGGTCTTTGCATCTCATTTTATTTTGTGGTTCTAAAGGGCTGTGCACAATGGGGTTATAGTCTATATCATGTTTATGTAATGTTCAGAAGTTAAACTTAAATATAGATATAATAATAAGGAAGACTTAAACTCAAAACCCAGATTTGCTTTCTTGTTTTATGGGAGGTTACATAAATGCCCACAGGTGTTGAAGAAGTGCGAAAAAATGCAACATATCCTTTAAATATGGAGTTTTTCATGTTCTCAGCTATACAAATATATTAGAAATAGAGCCAGAAAAATTCAGTCTAGTGAATGTTATTAACTAGTAGGGTGATGTTGTTTGCTATTGCGGCTGCATGCTTGGTGTCTCTGCACAGTACTTCTGTACAAATGTAGGGAAGTCAGAGAAACTTTTTTTTTTCACTCAAAAGTATATGTATCGAGTAAGGCAAAAGGTCTGTGTTCGAGTCTGTAAAGCATTCATTTAATTTACCAGTATCTGGCCATTTACAAATTGTAACTTGGTAACAATTGCAGCACCACATTCTCTTGTTTTGGAAAAGCCGCTGATATATTTGTCTTTTATGCTATTTCATTTTGCCTGCACCTGTCCTATTCACCCAAAGGTGGGTTTTTTTCCTTGTCATTTTTTGATCTGAAATAATATATGTATACACAGACATACAGCAAACAGGAAAGCAGGTATGTAAAGTGTAGGTTATGAATAGTATAATTATGAATCAGTGTAAAATTAGTCAGCTTTTTTAATCCTCAAAGTCTTTGATTTCTGGAAATTACTGTGAAAAGGTGCATATGCCATTATCATTACATGCTGTTTTTCTGCATTTCATAAACTAGTAAAAGAGGAGATTGCTTTAGAGCCAGGACAATGATATATGTCTTTGTATACATTTCTGTATAAAAAGAGTAAGCAAATGAATGAAACAGGTGAAGCAGGTAAGCTACTGCATCCATGGGAGAAAATGGGTGAAATCGATTCTAAATCATAGTTTAACCAGCTGAAATAAAATAGAGCTACAGTTACTCTCCCAAGATAGCTGGGAGATGGCTCTGCAACCCACACGAGAAGCAAAAAGAAGGTGAGCATGTGCTGGATGAGGTGGATCCCTTATTGACACCCTATAGGCATGGAAAAGTAGGACCAGCCAATAGAGAAATGTTAAAACAATCTGCAATGAAAAAAGAGGAATGTTTAGAACATGATTTAAGCGACTGAAGAAATAAAAAAAAATACTTTTCAAAATCGTTCTTCAAATCTCAACAGGGAATGATCCTTTTATTGTTTTATAAACAATCATAGTTTAAGAGGTGATAGCGTAGTGCCAAAGCATTGACAGACTTTCTCCCACGGTGTTCAGCAGCTTCTGAACTGTGTAACTGGAATACACAAGCACTATTGAAAAGTGAAGTCAGGCATTTAAAAAGAGAATAAAATAAAGTGGAAAAACTCCCAAGTTCTTTGCTTGGGAGATTTCCAGGGACCAGGAGCTGCAGCATACGCTTACTACAGGGCGTGGTGCCAAGGTAGTAAGAGAAAGAGGGAGCAGAGACATAAGGTATGTGGGAGAGGTGAAGCTGGTTCTGGAAAGATTGGCGTGAATGACCCAGAGGTACAAAGTAAAATGTGTCATTGTGTTTCATCTGGTAGTGTAAAAACTTGAAGTTTTTTACCTCTTAAGAAGGATGTACTAGTACCAATGACATGAAATTTCACATAGAATTGCCATTTATTTTGCACAAGCCCCTAATCTCATACTGTGCATTGCTTTTCTTTTTTTCTCATTAATGTAATAAGTGTCTTTATTAAGAAATATAATTGATTTTGTAGGAGTCAAAAAATATCACGAAGCACTAAAGTTAAACTTTTAGTAGACATTAAAAGACTTTGTTAACATGTAAATGTCCTGTTAGAGTGAACCTCTTAATTATTATAAGATAGTAAAAATGAAAATGTGCTACTAAGTCATCTGTAAAATCTACAGCCTTGGTCATGAGTATGAATGTGCATGCAAAGGTCCTGAGTATGAATGTGGGTGGAATGTACCCTGGGCATGCTCAGGCGCAGGAGCTTACAGACAAATCCCAGCAAAAAAATCAAGAGTCTCAGTCCTTAGTGGGAACAAGATGTTGTCCCTGTGTCACAATCGCTTTTTGCCCCTCTGTGGCTCTGATTAGGAAAGTCCTTGTTAGTCAATCAGTCTGTTAATGTCTTAATGACTTGGAGCTACTACAATTTGATGCAAAAAATCTCTCTATTAGGGAAAAAAAGTTTCCTCCTTTGTTATCGTTTGTGAAGCCTCTGAGTATGAATGAGGTTTGGAGAAAAGAAATGCAAGGTTGGGCCTTGGCTTTTATAGCCAGAAAATGCTCAGTCCTCTTCTGATTGACACTGCAAGGCTTTCTGTTTTGAAAGCCTAAAAGGAAAAATGGTGTTTTACTCTCATGGAGGTGAGGGAAGGGATGAAGAAAGAAAACTTGAGCTTTTCTCCTCCTTCCTCCCTCCTCATCTTGGTCTGAATCTCTTAGAAAAGAACTCAATTTGGTGAAATAACTCATTTGGAATATCAATTATCCATCAAAGAGACGTCCTGGACTTACTGAACTGTCAGGAGGCTTGTCACTGCCACATGCAAGCCTTCAGAAGTTACATCTGAGGAGGGAAGATGTTGTTAGAAATCTTTCCATGTATGACACACTGTCTCTATTTCTTGCTAAAACAGTTCTTAATTAGTTCTTCTTTTTGTTCTTCCTTTTTTTTTTTTAATATGCAGCACCAGGGAAAAATTGGAGTTAAATTTAATGTTGGAACTGATGACATCTCTATTGAAGAGATCAACGCAATCATTAATGATGGAAAATACCATGTAGTACGTTTCACAAGAAGTGGTGGCAATGCCACGTTACAGGTGGACAACTGGCCAGTTATAGAACGTTACCCAGCAGGTAAGGGCTTACACAAACGTCTGTGAGTAAGAGGGTGGGGGATGTGTGGAGTTTGGCTCATTTTGCTACTCTTTTAGTACAACGTCAGCTCCTTTGCAGTGTTTTAGTAGTTAATTAAGTAGTTAGTCCTGAGCAATGTGCAGTTTATGATGATGGCACTTCCTAAGTGAGTTAAAAGCACAAATTCAAGTTATTACTGGGAGTGGAAAAATACAGTTATAAAGGCATGAAATAGTTGTTTCATTTATTGTTTTCATTTGTTTTTATTGGATTATTGTTTTAGGGGGGGAAAAAAGGCTTTGACAAAAGCTACACAGTAAAGTGACTTCCAAATTGATCTCCAAGTGACGGGGTAAAATATTTACCAAGGAAAAGGTTGTCTGTGTTCTTTTAATTACAAGTTGTTATTAAAGCAGTCTGAATCTTATGAATTTAGCAGAAGTGTTCTAACAGGCATAAATCAAAAGGTGTATCAGTTATTTGTTGTACAACCAAACCAAATTAAGATGCCTTAACTTAAAATGCCAGCTACAGGATATTACTTATGCAAGTGATGCTGGTTTCTTGAACAGGACCACTCATGTGAATAGTTGCCTTGATCAGGCCCATACTTGATTTTATGCAAATGCCACACACTGAAGATTATCATGTTACTAATTTATTCATTTTTAAAGGCAACAGGTTTTTCAGATACGCAAATCCTTTCTTATTGAATAGGACTACTGAGCCGTTAATGGTAACTTACAAATCTGCATGTTATCTCTGTGTGTTTTATATTATTAAACAAAAGTCAGCAAATCCAGAGATGCAAGTGAAAGGTATTCTGGTTTGCATATTTGCTGTTACATAAATGATATTTCTGAATTCTCTGTTTAAAAGTAGACAATTCTTCATTTTGGGGGTTGAGTGGGATGGGAGGGTATGTTTCACTAATAAGGAATGCAGAAGCCATTCCCTGTACTAATTATTAGTATTTAGGATTTGGGTTTTTTAGCTGGTTTTTGAATTGTCCAGCTGCTCACCTGACTTTTAAAAAAATAAAAACAATTAAAAAAAATATTCCACAGGTGAACTATCACCCTTCATATAATTTCTTGGAAATAATTAAGAATTTAAAATAAAAATGAAAGTATGCATCACAAATGAAATTATGTATAGCAGGAGCTGTTAAAAAATCCTGTGTGCTAGTGTGTTATGAATGGATAACAGTTTTGGCAGTTAGAAACCATTAATGGCTTTAAGTTAGACACATCTCTGCGAGCTGATAACCTCTTGAGGGAAAGGGGGATAGTGACTGAAACAGTCCTGTGATCTTTCAGGTATTCCTGTTTCCCCCTTGCCCTCCTTGTTCTCTGACTTTTGCAGTGTTTGGTAAATGGTAGCTGAAATAAGATGGTGGAAGCCAGGGAGGAGTGTGTCTTAGTTTGTGTTCAAGACCTATGTAGCAGAAAAGAAAAGAGAAAGTGTTGTTTTGAATTGGTGGTGTTTTGTTTCTTTTATTTTTTTACCTAAATGAAGTGCATGAAAACATGTTTTTCTTCTGTTTCTTCATGAAAATACAAAGTGGCTACAACAAGGACAAACTGCAGTTGAGTTGTGAAGATAGCAGCACACAGAATTTATATATACTGAACATAGATCAATTTAGAAAATAGAATGATTTCTTTGTGATGGATTAGCGGAGTGGAAGGAGGTTGGATGTTTTCTTTGAAAAAAAGAAAACAAAAAATTAGAGCTTCTTGAGCTTCTTTTCGCAATCCATATGCAAGCTGCATTCAAAGGCATTTTCAGTTTCTTCATCAGCCAAGGTACAGAATCTCTTGGCTTGCTTTATTGCTGGATTTTCCAAGGCTGCTGTTGGCCTTACCGTACCATAACATCGCTTTCAAAATCCATCCTCCTCCTTCTCACCTTCCACCTCTTCTCCCTTCCCAGCATGAGAGCATCTAGTCATACCTTTCTCTTACGTTTCCATGCTGCTCTGTCAGGTTTGGCACTCTTTATTTAAACCCTTTTTAAACACTTGTTGCTTCACGAACTGGTATTGATACACCTTTTAGAAAAGATACAGGCTTGTCCTGAAAACTGCTGCCTTTGAGCAAGGTTGATACTGCTCTGAGGTTATTAATGGCACCACATGAAAAGCTACCACTGTCTCCAGTTCTAAAAGTAGTATTTCTAAAAGTGACATCTTAAAGATATCAGACAACACAGTTTGGCAAATGCTGCTGCATCCACTTTAGATGTGTCGCTGCTGTTGCTGGTTTAGGGACTGACAGTAGTACTGGCAGTAATGGTTAACCAGCTAACTTGCCCTTTGCTCACGTTTTGGGTGGAGGCCATCTTGCGGTTGTACACTATGGACTGAATTCATTCTTTGCATGAGTGAGGGCTCATTAGCTTTCATTTCAGTGCTCGAAAGAATATTCTTTTTTGCTTTGTGACTGTTTTCTGAATTGTTTCTTTTTGCGTAATTTCTTAATGAGCCTGAACCACTGTACATAAACACAGACTATCTCTCCTGCTTCTGGGTTTTTAAAAATTAAGAACAGAAACAAAATTAGCAGCTTAATTAGTAAGTTTGCTATTCTTAAATATTCTGGATTTCCTTTTTTAAAAAATAAAATAATATTTAAAAACCTCAGTTCATTGCCTAAAGCCTGCCAACTGATCAATTCTCCGTTCTTTACAAGGAAACATTATACTCTGAACTACACTTCTGGTTGGAGTCTCTGACAACAAGACATTGCTGGTTTGTGAGCAGTGTCTTAAAATATTGGGTGAAGATTTTCTGAGAGGAGCTTCTGGTCAGAGGCTGAGGATTTTCCAGTTTCATTGCCTTCATATAGCCCTATATAACTGCCGTAGATAACGGCACCCAAGGCCCAGTAACAGTTGGTGTTGCATCACTTGCTAGGAGGATGCAGTGAGTACCCCTATTCATACTCAAAGTGAGCATCTTTTTCAAAAGAGCTGTGGCCCTGCTTGCCCCAAGTCTGTGTGGGATTTGTAGGGAGTCTGAACTCAGTCCTGGGTCTCAAGAGCTGCCCAGAGTTCAGCGCTCTTGCAAAGGGTTTCTTCCCTGGTGTGGCACACATGATTCTCCAGTATTGCTTTGTGAACAGTCAGAGAGGTAGACACCTTGCAAAAAGTATTATATGGTAAAGCTCCATAGGGCTTCACAGTTGCTTTATGTGTTTTATCCTAGAGCTGCATAAAACGCAGAAATGACCCAACAAGATGAGTAGGATCTAGCACGTTTCTCTTGTAAATCATTCTCCATCCCACTAGACTGGAGTGTTATGTTTTCTCTGGGCCATCGTGTCTTCAGGTGGTATCTGAGTAGATGTGAAATGAGAGAGCTGTAAAAGGAAAAAGAGGTGGGGAAGGCCAGTGGTAGAGAATGATTATACTTGTAAAGGTGCCTGCTTAGTTTTTGGAGTATAGTGGGGAAAAATGTGTTTTAGTCCTAGAAAAATGTGAAGATTTCAGTGTCCTGGAATGGCTGGCTGATGTTCAGAAACAGAAGTTTAGATCTAGATATGTATGTATGTTCTTCCAGACTCTCATCAAGTTTTTTTTTTTTACTCCAAAATTTCTCTCTTGCCATTTATCTGAGTAAAATGCTAGAGCTATGAGGATGCACACTTCAATTTCTGCCCTTTATTAAATGTTTGTCCTGTTTTCCCACTTGCTTATTATGTCAGTGGCTGGTTGGTAGCCCAGTGATTTAGAATGGCGTATTGTAGTTTTTTGATAGTGGACTAAGATGCCCAGATCTGTACTGGATTTGTATATTCCATCTTTCTTAACTAAATTCAGTGTTATGTCTCTTTACCAAATAATTATCATCCCTCTGCACCTTCCCAAAGAACTTTAATGTTTCACCTTGGCCTCTTTTTCAGATAGTGATTTCCCATTAACTTACCTGAATGGAGCCTAATTTTCAATCATATTAAATAGGAATGAGAAAACTGCTGACTGTGTAGTCAAGAGTTCCTAATCAATAGACTAACTCCATTTTCCATGTGGATCCTTTCTACTCCTTATGGTTTATCTTGTCTGCTTCAGAACTTAGTTTTAATTCCCCTTCCTGACTGTCTGGCTGCTGTTGTAGTGATGGGACTGCACCACAGTAGCAACTCCAGCTACTACTGTGGACAGGCTGCTTTTGTAACTTCAGTTAAGTAATAATTCTACACTGAGAAGTAGATTTGCTAAGAATGCATTTACTACGGTAGGGAACCAAAGGACTTGTTAATTTGGGTCTAATTGAGTTGACAATTGTGGCCAAAGGAAAAAGAAAATAATAGGAAATTGGTTTTGGTAATGTCAAAATACTAATTTCAGTATTTTCTAAATAAAATGTTCTGACTTTTCATGTCAAGATTGCCCAGTGTTTACAGGGGATTTAGGTAATCTGAGAACAAGCATTTCATTTGATTTGAAACAAGCTTTTCTTCCTTACCTGAAAGAAAATGTTTCCAATTAAATCAAAGGGGGGG
>Ga0065711_1007719_pt1 | contig 22516 bp, 17 predicted proteins | sample Hoacrofraction12_FD_59098 | JGI IMG/M metagenome (GOLD analysis project Ga0065711, IMG submission 59098) | Hoatzin crop microbial communities from Cojedes, Venezuela - Epithelial fraction 12 v2 (version 2) | ecosystem: Host-associated > Birds > Digestive system > Esophagus > Crop | place... | reverse complement strand
GAGGGGGGAACGTGCTACTACCACCTAATATAAATGTATTTATGCAGAAAACTCCCATCAGTTTTGGAAGTTGAGGTTAAATCCAGCAAAAAAATATAAGGAGTCACACACAGTTCAGTGTGGGAAAATCCTGGAGTGTGCAGTTTTCAAAGGGACAGTGTATCTCCAGATCTATGCACACCAGCATTTGCTTGAAAGCAACATCCAGTTTAAGTGTGAAAAAAGCATCTGATTGCACAAAGCCTACCATCTTTGCTCATAGAATGATGACAGATTTGCAAGATGGAAAGTTAAAGGGTATTTCATGATTCTTTTTTTGTAAGGGTGTTTACTGCAATAACTCGTTGTAGCTACCAGGTCCCTCTGTTACTACAAACCTGCGCAGAAACCCATGTCAAAAAAAAAATACTGGAAAAAACCTCCAGCTTTTGCATGTGGGTGTTCAGTGTGAATTGAAAGAGAAGTGACAGATTTAGTGCCAAGCGTGAGCACATTTCTCATGAGAATGAATCCATTCCAATATACTCAGGGTGAAGAAGGAATTTCATGCTTTGGTAACTTTTCCTGACATTGTAATTTATACGGGCCCTGTCTGCGTAACCCCTGAAGTGCTGAAACAAGTGTTGTTCACGAGGAAGATGCAGCTCATTTCCCCCATGTGACACGATGCCGAGTCGCTGAAGCTGGAGGAAACCTCTGGGTAACTCCTGCTCCCCGAGCAGGGAGGACTACGCCGCTAGACCTAGCTTTGAAGTCAGCCCAAGTTGCTCAGGCCCTTTTGAAATCAATTTTCGAATGTCTCCAAAGATGGAGATTTCACAGCCTCCCTGGGCAGCCTGAGGGCTCTGCAGGGGAAACCTGCAGCTGAACAGCAGAAGGGTAGACATGAAGTTGACTCTGGTGATGAATCGGTGGTGGCTGTTCTTATCAAAATAGAGACAGCACCCCGTTATCTAAAGTGCATAGACCCATACAAAAGTGCTATACTCTCCTCCTTCAGTTTTTCTGCCATATCACGTAAGCACATAATCAAATGAAATCAAGTTACAGCATGGCAAATTTAAGCTCACCAGATGAGCAGAGAAGAAAACCTTATACATGCTTTTATCCCTTCAGATGGTGAAATGTATTTGCTTAAGCTTCTCTCATTAAGTCAATCTAACGTGATCATATTAGCTGGCACCCTGGACCAGTCCATGCTGATGTGGAAGCTAGAATTATGGAAACAAATCAGCACTTCCCCCACAGTCCTTCCCTTTTCCTCTCTCCACAGCATAAGAAAGGGCAAATAATGCAAAAAAAATGCAGTTTTGTGGGATGTCAGTACTGTGGGAAAAGATGCTATTCCCTTTGACAGGATGATAAGCACTGAATATGGCAGTAGGAGACAGTCAGGGGGCAGCAAGCAATGGTTTGGGAGGTTTAATTTAATGCTTTTTGCAAAAGCACAATCTGATTCAGAATGATAGCATTTGGACACAAATAATAGAATTCAGCCAGACAGCTAGGGGAAGGAGATACTTCACTGTCCCGAGAACCACAATGTGGTGTGATTTCAGACTATGATAATGAGCATACAGTTATTTTGTCACACCAACAGTGATTGCATCCAAGTCCTTTTGCAGTGTTACAGCTGACAGATCTGGTCTCAGTGGGAATCCCAAGGAACGGAGTCAAAAGCCAAAATTCAGCCCCTGTGGGTAGAAGAGAAAAACTTTTGACAGACAGAAAAAAATTACCTTGGTAATATCTAGCCCTAAAATGTTCAAAAGTCATAAACACACTGAAATTTCCACTCTGTGTGTACTGACTGCTGGGGTTGACACAGCATCCACAGTGTCACAGAGCTGACCAAAGGAATGCAAAAAGGCCTCGGATGTCTTAAATCCTAGTTTCTCAGCTTAAAATACAATGTTGTGACCCCTTCTGTTAACTCAGAATTCTAGACTTCAATTCTAAATTAAAAGAGGAGGTTGTCTAGCCTCCATCTATGAGCTTGTCTCTTGTGAGCTTTCCAGGGCATCCGTCCATGCATCCATCCATCCATCCACCCATCCATGCAGCAAATTAATCAGCAAAGATATCTCTTCCAATGCAATTCTGACAAAAATCTCAGGAGACATCATTTTATTCACCTGTTGGCTCTGTTTCAAAACTAGTGAAATTCAGAGTGGTATAACTTTATTAGTAAACAGCAAATCATAGCAGTGTTGGCAGGAAAGAGCTTCTGGAAGTCTCTAATCCAACCCCCATCTTGAAGCAGGACTATAGCCAACACTTGATGATGCCAGCCATGGCCTTAAATCCCTGACCTCGTGGGGTTTATTCCTGCACTTCACATTGTCCTATTTTCCCATATTTTCTCTCACTCGGTTAGTATTTTTATTATTCTGCATCCAAGAACCCCTAACTGACATCATGCACCACTGTGCAAAAAGATGCACAGGTACATAATAGATGTGATTTGCCGGAAAACTGGCAAATTCTTGCTTACTTTGGTAAGCAAGAACTAGCACTATCTTTATTTTGCAGTTGGAGACAAATGGAGGTACAGATCCATATGTTATATGCCTTAGGGCAGATGAAGAGCAGAGGGGACACAAGAAGCAGGAAGACTGTGACAAATGAGGGACTTGAGCTGGTGTCTCAGGACACAGACAGAGACATGTGGATAGGTGTGATGGATGGGCAGTGCACACAGCAAAGTGTCAAGACCTTGGTATCCTGATACCTGGAAGAAATTGGCTCGTCAGAGTTCAAAATGATTGGTGCTGCCCAAGACTCATCCATTGCTATCTTTTGACTTCTGGACTCCAGCTCAGTTTTAATCCAAAGCAAGAAAATCCCACTGGTCTGCTACTCATTTCCCACTACAAGAGCATCCTCAGCAGGGGGTGTTCTTGCTTTTCTTCAGAGTTCTGTCATTTTGCAGCAGTTCATGATTTTCTGCAATGATTTACGCACCAAGAACACCTCAGAATCAGCAGTTGAGGACCTGGGCTTGTAATCTATTCTGGGAAAGGGATCTATCTTCATTAACTCTGTAAGCAGACAAGTGCATCCAAAGTCCTACGTTAATAACAACTGGTCCCACACTTGATTAAAATGGAGGAACAAGTCCAGCGCTCATTAAATGCAAGGGCCCAAATCCCATAAACATTCCTGGTGCCTTAATTACAATAGAACAGAGAATAGACAGCAGATTGTCATGTACTTTTTGACAGACAGTTGCTCTGTATTACAAGGGCATAGGGAATATAGACCTTATTTGAATGCATCAAGAAACAGCAGCCCTCAGAAGAGGCTGAAGAAAATGTCTACCATATTTTAATGATTTTTTTTCCAGCTAATTTTCCACTTAAACAAAGGAGCTGTATCAGTTTACAGTCAGCTGAGACTCTGACACTAGCTCTCAGTGCTTCCTTATCACATTTACAATAGCACTTTTGCACAGCTTGGTTGGAATTAGCATTCAGGACCAGCAGCAACACAGGCTTCCGAGCCAAGCACCTGTATACGATAGGAAATTAAAATCAGGAGCCAGAACTGGAAGCCAGATCTTGCATACAAGCAACCCAGACCTCCAGAGATGTGGTATAGACTGCAAGATTTCATGCTGCATTGAGCATGAATGTAGCCTGATTTCTAGGTCCAAACCTGTTATTATGAAAGGCATACAGAGCAAGAATAACCCACAAGGTAGGATTCGGGTCTGGGGACTCTGCTTTGCTACAGATTAATCTTGAACAATCGCTTTGCTTCTCCGTCCCTCGATTCCCTGTAAAATGAAAATGGCTGGTTTTCTCCACCCACCCTTCAGGCTGTGAGATGCTGGGATCTTCTGGGTAGGAGAGGGCAGATGAAGCAGGCAGCAGAGTTGCTTGGGAGAACTCTCCAAATGCCAAATACTTATTTGAGTGGAAAATAAAAAAAATCCCGCACAAAAAAAAAACAAATAAAAAGAGAAAAAAGCACCAATTCCCTCCTTCACCCATTAAAATACAAGTTTATGGAAGACAAAACCTGCCTTCATTGAGAGCTTGGAGAAAACCAGTGGTGAGATCACTGTTTTCTCTTGTTCTGAATGTGCGTTAAGTTACCCGAATCCAAAGCCTCTACATTTACCCTTTAAGCCTTGTCTGGTCACACAGATCAATCTAGCAGAACAGTTATCTGTTGCAGGCACGCAGCTCAGACAGCTCCCAGGTCTTTGTGCAGGTTCCTCCCTCTGTTTGGAGGAGCGATGCTCATCTCCGTGATCAAGTCTCTGATCACTGCCAGCTGCGGTCGATGGCAGCTCCCCAAATGGGGCTCCAGCCTCACCAGGCTCATGCTGCAGCTGGTGTCTCCATCCTTCCCACCTACAGTGCCCCACCTCAGCCACCTTGTAGGTCTTCCCCTAAACATGTGCTGAAAAAACAAAAAGGCGGATTTTTTTAAATTCACGGCCATTTTTACAGTGTCTTAGAGCATGAAAAAGTGAAGATCATCTCCACCTTGTAAACAGGTCCAAGAGCAAGGTACCTGCCTTGTAGCACTCTGTCCTTACCCCAGAACAGCTTTCTCTCCTCTTAGAGGTAGTGACCACCTGGTCCCAGTGTTTTAGCAGGGCATATTCCTCTGGGAGAGGGGGAGCCTGCAGCTTTTCTCCCAAAGGGGCCAAGTGGCTGAGCTGTGGTTTGCTCTGTGCCCTGAGAAAGGAGCTCACAGGACTTNGTCCAGACAATGGNTTTTTTTTGGCATGTTCTCTTTNTAACCTGGGGTTACCTGCTGTAATAGTAGAGGTTTTCTGTTGAACCCCAGCTCATAGACAGNAGAGCCTTGCGGAGGAGAAGTTACTTTCTGGTTTTGGGCTGTGCAGCTGAGANGCTTTCTTCNACCACAGTCACCGCAAGCAACGGGAGAGAGGATGGGGAGTGCTTATTGCTTTCAAGGCACAGCGCTTATGCCCTGACCATTGAAGCTGACCTTTAGGAAGCCTGTGATGTCTTGGTGGAGGTTAGACTTCCTGATACTCATAGATTACAGTCACTCGCTGAGTCAGGATGTGTTTTGTAGCACAAAGACCCAAAGCCTCCCTTGGAAAATCAGGCAGAACCCATATTAGGGCTGAAAGACAGATGTGTTAATCTTCTTCTCACACCTTCCCAAGCAGGGTTGAAATGTTTGCCAATCCTTAGTTTATACGAGGTAGCTAAGAGTCTGGAAAAACAAGATTATATTCACTGAACACTTCAAAGGGAAGTAGCAACAGTTTCATGCAGCAAAACCAGCTCTGCCTTCCCTGCATGTGCAGCCAAAGCCAATGGGGAGGGGAAACAAGATCTGCCTCAACCAAAAGCAGCGAAGGGACCGTCCCCATCCTTGACCCCATCCCAACCCCTGGGACAGGCTTCCCTGGCAGTCCCTGCCATCGCGCACACAGCCACCTCCACAGGGTACATTGCAAGCACTGCAGCAGCTTTTTCCTTCAGAAATACTAAATCTGCATTTCACTTCTCCCCGGCATTTTCTTTTCATTCTAGATGACACGTGATTAGAGTCCTAACCAGCTATTAACTTATCAACACCATCCCTAAGTACTGACCAACCCATAAGAAGAAAAAGCAAAATGGAAGGAAAAAAACGTTCAGTGGATTGACTCATTTGGCTTATACAGATTTGCATGAAACACTTGACTGGAATCCTCTTGATTGGTATTTTATAGGGAAGGATGCCCCTGTTGATACCTTGGAGGAAAAATCATTATGGGAAGGGGAGTTATAATCTGAGGAGAAAAAATACTGAAAAGGATTTGGGTTCATGCTTTCATCTTAAGCAAAGAAAACAAAGAGAAAATAAATTTTATTTGTGCCCAACCGCTCTTCCCACCTCCGCAGGCTCTGAGTCACTCCAGCATGCACAGTCTAAGGTGTAGCAAAACCTCATTTGGCTCTGGCAAGACCTTTCAGTTGCATGCACAGGTTGTCAAAAAGCAGCTGAATTTCATCATTTTCACTAGAATGATGCTGATTTGTATATCCCTTTGATGATCTGGCCATACCTGTGCCAGGCGTGACACAGAGAGGGGTTGGAGAAATTGAAGTGATCAGAATGATACTTCAAGAAAATTGGAAGACAGATAAGAGAGAAAAATACAATGAGAAGATAATGAGGCATTTGGGGAGGCAGAGGAGAGGAAGAACATCCTACACTGAAGGGATATGAAGGAAGGAGCACAATTACAGACCTGAAACACAGATATAAACCTGGTTTGGATGTGCCTCATTCAATAGGGGGAAAAATCATCCCGTTAAATCAAAACATAAACACTTGCTCAGTGCTTGGAGGAAGGAGCAGCACTGAGCGCATGGCATCTGTCATCGTTATGCTGAGCAGGGGTCCTTCCCCCAAATGTTACATTGAAGTTAAATTCCAGAGCAAGCTCTAGAGTCCTTCCAGAAACAGGGACAACTTGCCGTAAGCTATATTTAGGTTGGGAATTGAAATGCAGAAAATATTCCTCTTTCTCATCATGTGTTTGTCCCTTCTCCTCCACCCCACGGTAAACTTGGGGCCGTTCATGTTCCTGAATGTGCTGTGGACTTTTCCCAGGCACTGCTGCTCTGTTGGTGTTCTCCAGCATGACAATGCTCTGTGTGCCATCAGGCAGGTTCTCCTTTCTGGAGGCAACTCTGCAAGGGTGAACATTTCCCCCTACCAATTATTTCCTCCTCATTACAACTTGGAAATCTATTTATTGCCAAATTGTTCATCTTCAGCTGGGCTACATTTAGAATCACTCCCTGCTGCCCTTCCCTAAATATAAAATCACTCCTGCTATAGTTAGAAATATATTTAATTTTCTTGTATTACAGGAACTAATCTAAAATTCAGCACAGTATGAGGATTCTCTCTATCTCTCCTCTTGTTGGGCCTTGTTAAAATAAAAAAGGAAGTCAAATCTCAGGCTACTTTTGAAAGAGATAATGGATTCATGTAACCTCGGTCCTTTGGAGCACCAATAGAAGCTCTTTGTTATACATAGCTGACTGATTTCTCAGTATGTCAGACAAATCAGATCTAGCTCTACAGGTAGAATGAATGTATTCAAGTGATATTTTATTCATATGGACCCAGTGCTCATAATACTGCATCACTCAGCCGGTGTGAAGGCATGGGAGATGACACCGCTCAGCTTAGGTCTGTCTGACAACGTCCCGGGGGGAACAGACTTTTGCACAGCCCCTTCTGGGCAGGCTCTGCCTTCAGCCCTGACCAGGCTGGGTTCATGTTTCATTTGCTATCAGAACAGTCCTATAAATAGGAACCTCGGCTAGCCCTTTGGATGGCTGATCCCGTCCTCTTTCCCGGCCTCCATAACTGCCCGAGCATCCCTAGATCAGAAACTGGTACTAGCCTGTCCCTGAAGGATGCTGCTTTTGTCAGGATGGAAAGTTTAGGGTTGGAGATGTGAGACCTTCCACACTTCGGACAGCCTGGGAAGCTGGTTCCTTCACTCTAATCTGCTTATTACATCTGATTATACTTTTAATGCTGAATTACTTCTAATTAAAAAGAAGGGCAGCGAGGTGGCAAAGTGGCTTTCCTTCCCCTGCCCTGTTTCCCGTGGTGCTTTCACAGGACAATCTGACAAGTCTGCAGACAGAGGTCATTGCCTCTATGGCTTGCGTTATTTACCAAAAATCAGCTCTTTGGCTTTGGAAGGGAGGATATGTTTTTGTCCTATGAAGGGAGGAAGACAGCTGAGGGACTGAGGAAATTTAGCCAACTGTAAAAATTTATTCTTTCCTGGAGACAGGGTGGAGACTTCCACACATGCTTGGAGTCACCCCAGGTGTTCCTCTATTGAAATCAAGAGGAATTGTTAGCCCCGAATGGGAGCTTTTGCTGGGGGGGTTGGGGGGGGTGGTGCCTGCTTTTGAAAATCCCATACGTTTTTTTTTTTGTTTAATTATTATTTTAGATAAAGGTGGTGGGAGAGCCCAGTGAGAAACTCTCTGAGCTGCTCAATAAGAAGAACACAGTAAGGGCGAATGTATTCTGTGTGTGTGGGGGTGACTGTTTTAATTATTAAACCTCAGTTGAAGGTTCATGTTTCACATATTAGCAAAACCTGGATTTTCCATCTTGCAGTAAACAGGTATTTGGTTTTGACTAAGGGAACCGAAGCTTCACCAAGCCTCCCTCTTCTCCAACAGTAACTTCATGGTGAAATTCCAAGCTGAGCCCAATGCCCAGCTTAGCGCGCACTTTGTATTCACAACTCCCGTTAGCAAAAAAGGAGGAAGAAAGGAGTAATATCTGAACTGCAAGACATTGTATGAATCTATTAATGCCTGATTGCTGGTACTCAGAAAGAGGATGCTAATAATGTATTATTGCTGAAGGCTCTACACAGCCTGGAGAGGAGCACGTCAGTATGACAGCTAAAGCAGTGAGGCACGAGTGTGAGCACCAAAACCAGAGAGATCCACCAGTATATTTCCACCACACACACACTCTTAAAATCAAAATAATGACAGAGACTGTGAAGATATGTAGTACAATTTAACTCAATGTAGATATGAAGACCTCTTCTATTATGTGCCTTTCCTTTACAGAAATGTTAGAAAAAGTTAGTTCAGCCCACCTTGTAAATAAATCATTTCATGTCAGCGCTACACTGAAGGAAGGAAGGCTGGATGTAGAGTGCCTGCTCCTTTTTGGGGATAAAGTGCATGAGACTTCTTAAAAATATTTGGTGTGTTAAAGTGTGTTTGATAGCTGCCTCTGAAACCTAGAGTAAGAGACCACGAATCTTTCTTTTTCACTGGCTAAAAAGCTAATCAAAATGTGAGATGAGATGCATTATAGAATCTTAAATGAGAACCACCCAAGGAAAAGCATATGACCTTAAATTTAAAAATATGTCTAATCAGACCTAGCTGCTAAGAAGGGCATTATTATGCTCTATGAGAAACTGCCCATATGGGTGCATTTTCTCTTCTCCAGCAAGACTGACAGTGCCTCTGGTCAATGCCATTAGACTAAGGCTCCTGCAAGTCTTTGAAATGTTTTTCTTCCAGAACGACAGGGAATGAGTCAGATCAAAGTTGAATAATGCAGGCTAAAAAGCCCCTCTTTTCCTCTTCCACTTCCTAATTAAGATTAGTGTGTAATCTCCATGAAGACAGAGTTCAGCAAAACCAAGAAATGGAAGTGCTGCAAATACAGGGCCAGCTTCACTAATTGAAGCTTTTCAAGTAGCCTCCACAAGCCATGAAAAGACAAATCATCCTCCGGGACTGGGTGAGTAGGAACAGGAGGATTGCTAAAAACAAAAGCAGGAGGAGGAGAAAGGAAAAAGAAAATACTCTGAATCATATCTTTGATGGGATTTCCAATTCCCTTTATCAGCCTGCACATAATTTCCAGCTCTATATGGCCCAAGATTGGTGACATTCACCCTAATCATCAGCTTGAACACTGAACCCAGCCATTTCCAGTGCATGGCTTTAGAACAGCCTTCGAAAGAAAGAACGCTGACTGTGATTTTGGGACAGTTTAGGGATTTTGCATACGAATATGAACATTTCTTCCACAACAAACTCAATGCTGATAAACTGAGTCACTGAAGAGGCAGAACTTTTGCTGCTGTCTATTTTGCAGGCAAAATTTAGGGAGCGGAGGCAATGCTGGGTGCTGTGGACCTGCCTGGCTTTGGCTGAAGACTTTGCCTGTTGGCTTGCTTTCTGCTTGCTCAGCAGAACAACTTGTCACAGCAAACCAGAGCATCCCAGGGACTGCTCAAAACTGTGCCAGGATCAGCCTGAACTCTGCCTGGCCCAGGGTACAGACAAGCGAGAAAACTGTGTTTCACAGTAGTTTATTTAAGTAGGGATTTAGTCCTCTTGTCCTGCTGTCTCGAATCGTTGCTCCTGTGCCATATTGGATCCCTTGCACAAAACCCGACCCCAACTCCTCTGCCCCTAGCATCTGGCCAGTATTAAACGGTGGCCTTGCGGAAGTGAGGTGAGCCAAGAGGATAAATAATTATCCTTTGGTGTGGCGAGACGGCTGGGGGAAGGGAGGAAGAGATTAAAATAATCTTTTTGGAAAATGGATCAAAAAGCTCTAAGCGGAGATTATCCACAACCCAAGCTAGGCCCAACGCAATACATTAAATAAATAAAACCCCACACTATTAAAATGAAAAGTCAGAAGATTGACATAAACCCCACGGAAATTCGCGGCTAGCTCACTCCTTGGCTGTTTAGACCTAATAGCAGCATGAGGATGACAACAGACAGATTAGACTCAGCAGGGCTCCTTTTGAATCTGTTCCACTAATCGCCTCCTCCCACGGGCTCGCTGTTATCTTGTGTGGGTAAAATCAGCTTGTTCCCAGTATATCCCCATACAGCGCTCCCAAGAAACTCCATCAGGCCTCTTACCCTTGTCCCACTGGTGACAGACTAGGGCAATCCATCTTTAAAGGATGCTAAGAGCACAGATTTTCAAATTCATGACAATAGGGGGTTCTGCTACTTCTTTTAGCATAAAAGAAGAAATGCACGTGGAAAGTTGCAATTACCTGTCTCCAGGTAAACCCCAGCGGAGCCAGCAAGCCCTGTGGGACACAAAGAGGGGCAGGGTGAATTTGTGGGGATGAGCAGAAGGTGAGAGGGCTTTTGCGCCTCCGGGAGCATCACTGGGGAGACTCCCACACCCTTGTCCCATGAAAAAATCCCAACAACTGTAAAGTGAGGCTGCACCTACCAGTGCTGGTCACTCCTGAGCAGCTCTCTTATCCCAGTGAGACTGAAGGGGGCAGTTCAGAGACTTGGGGATGGAAGAGCAACGAAAAATGTTATGTCTTGCCTTCAATTTCTAGTTTATCAAAAAAAGGCATAAATATTTCATTACTCCGTTTGCTTAAAATAACATTTTGTGAGTCAGAGAGAAACTGGCAGCCAGTTCAAGTGGGCAGTGTTGCAAGATGTAGCTGGTTGTCTTCAAGGCAAAATGCCATGGCATGGAGTGACTGATAAAGGATGATGGAGTCAAGGTGACAAGTGACCATTTAAGAATACCTGTCTGAAAGCTCAAAATGCCCCGATTTCTTTTTCTGATGGGATTATGCTTAGAGTTGCACAAAGGGAATGGGCCAGCTCCTAGGAACTTCTTTGCATGCATGTGGTGGGCAAGAGCAATAGAGAGGCAGCTTGTCGTCCAGCCTCCGATGGAAACAAAGTCAATAGTTCATTTTATGTTGTTGGTTGATTTCTCCTCCTTCTCATCTCCCTGCCTCGCTGCTGTTTTCATTTGCTAGCATTAGATTCTCTTCTATGCACAGATTCAGTCTAAAGCCTGGGCGGCTCATCTGCATCCCTCTTTCACTCGAGGAGTAAATACAGCCCTTCTCCCCCGGCAGTGCTGAGTCATTATTTTGGCATAAAGGACAGTCTGTTCTGCAAAAGGAAAACAGGTCTCAGAGGGGCATTTTTCTATGCTTTGTCAGACACAGAATTTGTATAGACATGCGTGTAAATAGAAAAGGCAGCGTAGGTCCCAGCAGGGGTGAGGAGGGAGCAGAACAAAATCTCAGACGTCAGAAAGGATTTAGAGTGATCAGGAAATGAAAGGAAGGGCAATCTGAGATGGGGAGAGAGAAGGGGAGATGAGAGAGGGGGGCAAATGTAGGGAAAGATGGAAAAAGAGAAAGTGAAGAGGGGGGAGGACAGACAGGTGAGGGAAAATGAGAGTGCAAAGTGATTAAGACCAAATAGGCAAAAGGCTGTGTTGTGGGGGGTGAGAGGACCCAGCGGTTCAGCTGCGAGAGCCCAACAAGTACAGCCAGACAGGTCCAACCTACTCTTGAGGTTCAGCCCAGCCTGATTCGTAGGTAGAACCAGGGTAAGACCTGCTGTTTCAGGGCTCTGCATTGGGATACAGAGGCAGAGTTTAATTCCCACCTTCTTCCCCTTTCCCTAAGGAAATCCACAGACCTTTCGTCTTCCAAAACACCATCTCTGCTCAAAGCAGGGATACAGCAAAATGCCCTCCATCCCAGGGCTCACGACAGGGCTGGAAGCAAGCCCTTTGGGGTGGTTGAGCCCCCTCCTCCCTCAGAAGTGGCAGGAGGCTTATTTTACACAGCACACGTTTTCCTTACATATTTTCATCTTGCCTAGGACAGCAAAGCCCTGTCTCTCTGTTCTTGAGACATGAATAAAGGGAGGTGTTTCTCCCTCACCTGCATGTTCCCAAGTACCTGCAATAGACTTACCACCTACCTTAGCCCCTGTTACATTATGCAGTAGCATAAAACTGTTATTTTGTGCTCAAGTAGAATGAGATTCCTGGATCATACATTAAAAGATTTCTTAAAGGTGAGAGCCTGCACGAGGAGTGGGGGAACCGGGAAGGCCGTGCGCTGCTCACAAGGCAAGGTGTTAGTCTCAAGGTCAGTAAATCAATCACCATCCAGGAGACAGAAAAGAAATTGGACAACGCAGAGTCTCTCTGACATGCAGAGCCTAAACAGAGTCTTCTGGCAGGGCTCCAGTGACACAAATAAAGGCTTTCATTCCCTGCGGCACCCTGGCTGTTTCTCCTTTCAGCACCTGGGCAATTCTTCTTCCCACAGTCAAGACTGATTTCATAATCCATCATTACACTTACTTGAACTTCTTGCCCATCCATCACACTTGTCAGCACTCATAGTAACGTGGACCTCACACTTCACATCCCTCAGATGTGTCCTTCCCCTCACAGGGCTTACTTGCCCTCAGGTTTCTGTCCACGGCGTGTCAGCACCATAAATTATACTTGCCGGACGAACACTTGAGTCTGCTGAGATAGCCCAGCAGCTCTCTTTTCCAACCTTTACCTTCAACTCTAACTTTCATCTGATAACTAGAAAAATAATAATCCACTGCTGCCTTTTGTTTTTTGTCAAGACTACAGTTGAAATATTTGATTGACATGAATTCTGTCTAATACGTGTATTTATTGAAAATCACAGCCTGCCTGCCCTCTGCTAAGAATAGCTCCCATTGACATCAGCCCGTGCTAAATGCATGTGCAAATGAATCCACGTATCCCCCAAAATTATACAAAAATCAGCAGGTACATTGTTTGCAGGAATCTGTAGAGTCAGACAGGTAAAGTACGTGGGGGATTTATTGTCCAAATGCGTGTTGTTATTTAAAACTTGTGCAACTCCTTCATATCTCGTGGGAACATAATTCATAAGGCCGTATCACTGCACCAAGGCTTAACCGAGTCACACAATTAAATGTGATTAACCATCTTCCCTCGATCAATTCAATCATTTCAACTCATTTTAGCCATTTCTCAGCACGACTGTTGAAAAAAATGTTATTTTAAGGAACGGCTAACCATGGGGGGAGAGGAGGAAACATCCTCATTTCTTGTCAGAACAAATCAGCACCCAATAGATGGCAAAGGCTCAAGTGGGCACTGATGGCATCTGACACCTGCGGTCAGGACACGGCCAGCTCTCCGACTGCTGTGACCAAGTGGATTTTTGCTGGTCGTGCAGCAGCATTGGAGAAGGTGATGCCGACCCGCAGTGAGCATTGCTTGAGACAAAGCCAAGGGGGTTCTTAGGCTGCTTCAAGGCTGGGTTGGGTTTTACCCTCTCCACTTCTCCCATTATATTGGTTTCCTTCTGTCCAAAGGAAGAGCAAACCTTGTGCCATTGACAAGCTGACGAGCGCAAAGCTTGTGCCAGTCCAGATGACATGGAAAGACTGTTGTTCCAGCAAACCCCACGCTGGGATGCTGCTTCAGGCTCAGAGCCAGAGATCAGACCCAAAAAAACCAAAAACCACAACTGCATTTTCAGCTAGAACAGCAGCTTGCTCTGCTTCCCTATTTTGCTTGTCCTTAATCAAAGTCAAGCTCTTGTTAAGAAAAAAATCTTCCCAACTACTAAGAAGTGAGTATCTGAGAGCTACCACAGCTTTTATTTTCCAGGGTGAATAACGATAAGTGATGAATATTTGACCAGGGGATAATTTACGTCAGAATATCAATGATTTTAAGCTATCAGTCAAGAAGTATATTTACAGTGGGCTTAACAGTGCCTTCCTCTGCAATTCTGGGAGAGAAACCCTGGACAAATTTGTACTGTTAGGCCTAAAAATGTGACACAAGAGTGATATGAAATTAGCGATCCAGCAATCCTCTGCATGTGTGCAAAATCGTAAGTGTTGCTGTGCGGAAAGAGAGCTGATTTCCCACCGAGAGCAGTCGCCTGTTCATTCATGTGTGCAGATGCTCAGAGGAACATGGGGGAGATCAGGGAGCTGCACGTTGTAAGTCAGAGCAGATTTGGGGTTGCTTCCTCACTCCTCATGCATGTACTTCTCCATGTCTCCCCAAGTGAATCCTTAAGCCTGCAGCAACTTGCCACTGCACAAACACTGATAGAAAGGTTTGGAAATAGATAACCCACTGCACTCCCTCCTCCCCTGCCACACATCTTGAAAGACAACGTGGCATAAATTGCAAGAAAAAGTAGCTTGGAGTACGTGCAAGCCACATCTAATGACACCACTCAGCCCCTAAATGGTTGTCACTCCCGTTACAGAATTAGTCCTGACAAGGAGTCATTATCCCTGCAGTAAACACACACAGAGTGTGCAGCAGGCTGTCGGGCCAAGAGATGCTCCCAACTTTATTCCTTTGATGGGGCTGCTGAAAAGCAGGCTGATGCTCGTCACCTTGATGAGATGCAGTGAAAGCGATGGTAATTTTCCACTTGTGTTAGAAACCCCCCAGTTTTAACTTCATGCTGAACCACAAGCACAGAGGTCCAGAGTCTGTTCTTTCCTGCTGTAAATTCACCCATTTCTTTTAAGTATGACCTTTTCTCTTTCATGCAGCCCATCCCTAGATACTTCAGTGCTTTCTCCTTGGTGCTCCTCCTCAGGGGCTTCAGGTTGTACTGATCCCACCAGTAAAGAGCCACCTGGAGCCATGTGAATCAGCTTCCTCCTTGTTTCATTTGTAACAAACAAAATATTTGGGAAGACAGGTTTTAGTGAGAAAAGCTTGCAGGAAAGAAAAGGCAGAATCTTCTGACTAGGTACTACCAGCGACAGACTTAGAAGGCAGAAGACCCACAGTGTTACATTTCATCTTTTCAGGTTTTTACCTGTCTTCTCTTCATGCCCTCAAAGCTGCCATTCTCCATTTAATTTTCATTCTCCAGTCTTGCCCTTTCTCTTATTTTCTTAACTGAGAAGTTAGGAGAAAGACAACAGAGCTAGGTCTAACAGGAAGCTCAACTTGGTCTTCTGCCTGACTCCTAATATACTGAGTAAAAGAAAATCAATTTATGCTAAGAAAAGATATTTAAGTATTCAGCCAATGTTTACCCTTGCTTATAAAGACAGCTTTTCTCTAGCAGCAGCCATCCCCTTCCCCAGTCACCTGGTTTATATTAACTCAGGCTCGTTAGGTGCCCTCCTATAGGGGCTCAGTGCCCAGTATGCATCTGCTCTTTTGTGTTATGCAGAGTAAGTTCACCTGCTGTTGGAGAGGTAGCTGTTGTTTTCCTGGCTTTTCCTACTTGGTGAGTGAACAATACTTTAATTGTAGTTTTTCTTCCTGATTAACAAAATTAATTAAGTAATTAGATTGTTTTTTTCTTACCTCTGCCATTGGGGAATTAGCAGCATGAATATTTCATGGATGTTCTCTGAAAGTGTATGGGTGCTGGGGAAACCTCTCCCTGCTGTAGGTAATGCTTTCTCCTAGCCTCTGGTCTGTGTGTTATTGCAGTTTGTCTGTTTGTGCTCTGCTTTTTGTGCCCTGTGCTCAGCACTGCTGAACAAAGCAATAGTAAAACCCCACTGCAAGGCCCTGGCAGCTCCCGGGGCAGGGCTGGAGGAGCACCATCGGATCAAAGCATAGCTGCTCCTGACTCCTCTGTGTTGGTGACTTGGTGTAATCACAGCAAGGTACTGTGTATGTGCAGAAGGCTTACCTCAAGCAAGCCAAGATTCCAGTTAAATTTGAAGCATCCTGTCAAACATATACATGAAAAGACCTGTCCAGACTTCAGTGCTTCCTTAGAAAGCCGTGCCTTAGTGTTGAGAGTCATCCTAAAAGATTTCGGCTAAGGACATTGTCATGTGGATAGCAAGTAGTAGGCACTCTAGTCTAACAGTCAATTTAAAGGATATATGGTCCCGTCTTGGGGTGTTTGTTCCCAGTACTCTCTGGGAAGATGCTTCACCTCGCAGCCTGAGCTGAAACCTCTTTTATGAGGTTAGAGACGAGGCAGTCCCTGAAATAAAAGTACAGTATTTAAAGGAGAGGAAAGGGTGGAAACAACTCACTGCTATGCTGTTGTTGCATGTGAGGGAAGGGCTGATGAACTGTGTAAAACATCCCATTCGTGCAGGGCAAGGTTATTTCCCTGCTGCGCTGACCCTCTGGCTTCAGCAAGTTCCTCTGCTAAAGTCTCAGCCAATGCACTGCTTAACTGGGATGCAACAGGGGAAGCTTTAGGAATCTCCTTTGGCTCAGCTGGAATGAGCAACTCAAATCTGAGTGTGGTCCTCTCTCTGAAAATCTCCAGGCTTTCCAAACAAATACAATGTACAGAAATCACAGTTCTCTGCTGCACGATAATCACAGCCAACCAGGTATGAGGGTTAATAACCCTCAAAAGCGCGTTCTCTCCATGCACTTCTCTGTAAGAACACGAAGCTTTGTTAACTGTATTAACACAGACCTCACAGTTTGTATAAGCTCAAGGAATTCCTTCCTGCTAAAGCCTTTCCAGTCTCCTGTTTCCTCTTTAAAGAGGTGGAGAGTTACCCTGAAACTGCTCTGCAGCAGATCCTGCACAGAGATGATCCTCTTACGAGGAAGGTCTCACAGTTCTCAAGACTTTAAATCCACTCCAGACTAAGTGTGGGATTATTCAGGAAGATGCTGTCAAGTCCGTCTGCTAATTATTGTTATCATTTGCTTAGGTGTCTAGATTTGATACTTGCATCATGCTGCAAAAGTGGAGTAGGTACGTCGTACAGCTGTCCAGTGAGAAACCACCCAGTGGTTGTCTCCATGTGCAAGTCCCACTGTCCCTGTCCTGCCCGAGCACTTCCAAGTCACTGTGCACTGTATTTAGAAGTATCTAGGCAAAAGATTTTTCTCTTCTATGCAGAGAGAGCAGGCGACCTCTGATGAAAGCTGAAAAATGTTCTTTTGGGAGTCTGTTCTTGGCCACATACAATTTTAAATTTCATGAGGAAGGGAGCAGGTGAACCAGTTTCCATCCATCACCTGCTGCTTTTAGTGCTGAGTTTGTGGAACAAATCAACCAATCTACAGAGCCGGCCTTAATCTATTGCTGGTGACAGATTGAACTTGAAGGCCTGGGCTCTGACAAACTGTGGGTTAAACTCTTAGATGTTTTGCAAATACTGTTTGTGCTGGAATGTCAGAGGAGATTAGCCACAAGTGTGGTTAGCTGCTTTTAGGACCTAGTTTTAGCTATTGCTGCCCAAGTCCTCTTGAATATTCGGGCTGGTCTTTGAAGTTTTTTCCTTGCTAAATCACAGCAAACAGATAATGGAAGCATGATTTAAAGCCAAGACCCCAGCAAAAATAAAACCTAATGCCTCATAGCAAGCGTGAGGCTGACGAATGATGCCACATACTTCTGTCAGTTTGTTCAATAAACTCTCTTATGTGAGGGCTGGCAAGGGCTACCTTATCTAAATAAATTGTTGAGGCTTCTGTTAGGGAGGAAAAGAACAGAGCAGTGAGTGTGTATCTATTTTGCACCTGTACCAAAGAAGCTGGGTGGGTAAAATGGGCTTCCAGTGCCAAAAAGCAACCCTGGCAGATCTTAGACAGATTTAACAATTTTCAAGAAATGAAGTCTCCTGAAAGCTATCGGAGCATTCCAGGCTTCTGGAAAGAGCTGAAACATTAGCGTAACACAGCGTAGGTCACTTTGTTTCCCTGTCTTCCCCTAAAATATGTGTTACCCTGGGGTGCTTTCCAAAGTAGCTTTTCCAAAGCATGTCTCAGCATGACCAGAAGTCAAGAATTCCTGGGTTCTTACCTTGACTTTGCCCTTTTGGTCTGCACAGTTTTGGGGCGAAGGTTTCACTTGGATCAGTGGCTCACAGCTGACTTCTTCATCAAGGGGAGTAAACGATTGCTCCACCACAATGCCATGAATTGTTAGCAAGAGTATATGCTTTCCTGTTGAGCATTAAGCCTGGTTTTTATCTCTGAGGTTCAGTTAGCGTGCAGTGATGTGTATTCACCATAGGGAAAGGCTAGGGATGATGGCAGGGGTTATTCTCTGAAGCTGACAGGTTTTGTTAGAAGCCCTCTTCCCTGTGATCGGGCCAAAATGTTGCTGCCTTGGATCTAACAGGACATAAGGTGGCTGAAAGGGATGGAAGAGCCTCCCTACTGGGGAGAGGAAGTCTTGCAGGCTGTTTGAGTGGTTGGGTGGGAAGATACTCAGAGAGGAGGGCTTATGTTGTCTACATTTGAAAGAAAACCCTTGGAAAGCAACTTCTGGGTGGGCTGCAGTCCTGGAACAGAGAGGAAGACACAAACTTCCAGACCTTGGAAGATTTTGTCATCTGTTCACCTGCCCTAAGGCAAGATCAGCTTTGCTGAAACCATCTGTTAGTAGTCTTGCTCATGCAAGGCTGCTAGGAGTCAAAGATCCTGAACAGGCACACAAAAACACCCAGACTCCTGCTCAAAACCATCTTGCTTCATTTTTCTTTTCATTCAGTAGTGAAGCCTGCAAGGGTCTTTATGGACAGAAAGGAAAAAAGCCTGTATTTTCTTAACAGGCAAGATAAGTAAAATGCATCTTCAGGCTCCTGGAGAATGGAGCAGAAGGGAAATGATGAACCCCAGTGTTCCCCATGGCATCCTGTAAACAATGCAACAAACTCCTGGAAGAAGAAAGGGGGGAATAAAAAGAAGGTGGTGTGTGTGGGGGAAAGAGCCCAAGTTTAGGTGTTAAGGAGCATGTATTGCTGACACAGTTAAAGAGAATAAAGAGAAGGAACTTTGTCTTGGGTGCTGCAGGCTGTGGAAGAGACACAGCAGCTGGGAGATGAACTTGAGGCAGGTGGTAGCAGGGGTTTGGTTAGTTTTATGTGCAGGACTTACCAGTTTTTCAAACCAAGAGGAGCAAGCTCTGTTCTGAGCTGCACCAGGAGGAGTTGGCTAGGGAATTCCCTGTTCTTGCCTGGCCAGACAGATGGTGCAGAACTGCAAGCAGCATTCGGTCTGGAGGATCCATTTCCACATATTGCACACAGGTTGCACAAATGTTGTGGGAAGAGTCACCAGATGGTGCTCTTACACATGGCCATAGCAGGTCGTTGCCTGCAAATGCTGTAGAAGAGGGCTGGGTTGCTAGTTTGAGCAGTCCTGGGAGCAAACTGTTGTGTGCAGCAGAAGATAAGATATCCCTAAGATAGGTAGATCATCCATAAGATGACTGAAAATGGTATCACTGGATTAAGCTGAGATTAAACTGGTCTTATCTGATGAGATGCGTGTTCTGAGTCCACAGACAAGCTAATTATCCAGGATAACATACTTCACTTTGGGCCGGAGGTACACATAGCTATTTGTTGGGTTTCACTTGAGTGGTGGTTTCTCAAACTTTAGCAAACCACCACTTGTAATTTCCTGATCGTATTTGTTATCTCCTGAGACAGTTTCTGGACATCAGATGTTCTCTTGGTACTGGACAGCTCAGCTTTACCATGGCTATCTTAGGAACGTGTACCCAGCACTACGTAGGAATCATTCATCTAGCGTACAAGAAACAAATTTTACACAGCTCTTCAAGACCTCATGTCATTGACTGCTCTTCTAACAGGAAACCAGCCTGGGAAGATCCGAACCTGTTCCTGGCTTTGCGAGTATCTGCAAAGCTGCTTTGCATGAACGAGTGCAGTACTTACATTGTCTTGTTGAGTTCCTGAGAAACCTCTTTGGAAGAGGTGGACTGGACTTTGAAGCTTGATTCCGCTTCATTTGTCCCCTATCCCACTTGCTAGCTTTAGAAGTTTCCTCCCACTTTTCCTATTGCTTAGGCTCTAGTGTCCGTCTCAGTAAGTGAAAATAAAAACTATATGTTTAAATATAAACATCTACATGTTTTTTATAATTATATAAATGCATACATATACACCCCCCCCCCATACATAGATTATGTGGGTTTTTTAAATTCGGGTTTTAAAGAGTTTCTACTGCCTGCTTAAAAATAAAAAATCTTTAGGGAAAATGCATACCTATTATTTCTTATGACAGTAAAATTATGTTTATTTAACCTATTTCCTGTGCTGGCTTTGAAGTCTTATCCTGGAGAAAATGTTATGCCAATGCATTATCATTTTTTCACAACTCAGACTTTAAAGAAAGTGATCATCCATGAGCTATTTTTTTTCAGAACTTCATAAACTTGAAATAGCATTTTTCTGCCTTCATCACAAAACCAGTTAAGTACTGGCTGACTAAATGTGTGAGCAGAAATATCTCATTTTGTTCAAGCTTTTAAACTCTCCTTGTCAACAAATGATTTGAGCATCTCTGCAAAGTGTACCGTCAGTCTTCTGCCATCTGTCATGTGTCACTCTTTCTCTCTTATTCCCCAAGGAGAAATGTCAATCGCTGATTTATATTCCATATTTTCCTTTACAAAGGAAAATCCTGTTAGGATACAAATGAATTTTGTGGCTCTTACTCAACTTCACAGAGGATATTAATTGTTCTCTTCCAGGCACTATGTAATTCCTTCCTACTAGCATATTTTGTTTGTCTCTTTCGGTTTTTTTAATTTTTTTTTTTAAGGAAGCCATACCTTCTGTTCATTTTAAAATAAAGCAAGCATAAACAAGATTCAGCAAAACTACTAATTGTTTGTTGATACTGGTGAGAAGGATGCTACTGTGGAATCAAAAGTCTGTGGATAAGATTAAATTAGAGGGGAGAAAAATTATTATAATTACTCCAGTCTAGGACAGCCTCAGACTCACAAGATTTGCTTTTGCAAAAAATATTTTTAAATCATCCATGACAAACCATTTCCAATTAGCTCTCACTTACTGTGGAGTAAGAGCTTGCATATGGGTAGACCAGAACAGCTGATGTGTTCAGATAGAGATAGACAGAATGAAGATACCCTTCTGATTTTTAAATCTAAGGAAGAAGGACAGGAAGAGATCTTTTACTGGGGTCTATTTAAATTGATCTATTTATATAGCCACTGTCTGCCCAGCTAAGGAGTCTGTTCATTCATGGAAGAAGAACTAGTAAAACGCTAGTTTTCTACCCATTGAAAATGATTCTTAATGTTGAACCAAGGGACCTCCTGTTTTGCAGTTTTCGGCTCAAGAAGCATGATGACGATGTCTGTCCTTCCCTTCTCCTTGGATGTTCCTGCTGAGCTTCCTACCATCTGGCTCAGAGCCTTGTGGGACCAGCAGTGACAGAGAAACAGGCACCGTGGTGCTAGAAGGGAAGTTTCCATGCTCTTATTGCCACATAAATTTGTGGGCAGTGGAGGAACCACAGGTGGAGGGAATGCTTTTGCAGCAAGAGTACCTGACTGGTACCATGGAGGAGGAAAGCAGGGCAGGTGATGGCCAGCAGTGGACTTTCCCTCTTTAAGGGGGGCAAAAAAGTTTAGGAGCTTCCAGAAATTTAAGTCAGTGTCTATACTTCACTTTCAGAGGAAGATTTATGCTTTTCAAAGAAGAAAGCTTTGACACAGCAGGTAAAGAACCCAATTTGCAAATTTTAATAGTTGCCGTGTGTTGATTTTTTTCCGTGTTCATTTGATCATTTCTGCTCTCAAGCTCTGGAGAGTCTTCAAATGATGTCTAGTATTTTCACTTTAGCTTGGAAAAGATGATGTTTGCAAGATTTAATTAAAAGTAACACTCCTATTGATTTATGAGGTTTCTCTATTGCACGTGGAAGTACTCGCACCAAACTGCTGAGAGAGTAAATGGTGCTCCTCCAGCTTTGGGAAGAATGTTGGCTTGGATCAGCAGCTCTGACTGTGGTTATGAGGTGAAATGTGCAGTCAGGAGCGATTGCTTACAGCCCTTCTCCCCTGCCTCAGATTTCTGCATTTCTTGGAAAACTTCAATCTATGTTCTGTTCAAAATGCCATTAAGAGAAGCTTAGGCTGTGGGGAAGCAAACCAGCAGCTCGAGTAACCTTCATTTGGATTCCCTGTGATGGGATTTACTAGGAAAGAGTCACCCAATGCCCCGTGCCCCTTTGCTGCTCCTCTGTAAGCATTTTGTCTACGAAACCAGGATTGAAACGTGAAATGAATTGAGCAATAAGATTTTTGAGCAGAGTCTCTTCGGTAAAAACAGGTGCAATGTTAAACTAAATAACAGATGAATAATTTTAACAGAAAAATGTAACACATTGCCTAGAGGAACCGTGATGATGTCATTACCTGACTCTCCCTGTGCTTGTG